>ERZ1023853.164-NODE-164-length-16826-cov-7.492815_pt1 | contig 16826 bp, 8 predicted proteins | sample MGYA00380386_ERZ1023853 | MGnify/ENA primary metagenome ERZ1023853 (study PRJEB33179, sample SAMN07449009) | human gut metagenome | biome: Human-gut; feature: Human associated habitat; material: Faeces | host: Homo sapiens | place: India: Bhopal | collected...
AATGCAATGCGGGAGAGTAGGTGGCTGCCTTCTTTTACTTGAGGTCTTCAGAGTCTAACGACTTTGAAGACCTTTTTTTAGTACGCTCGGCATGAGCATTGTCTAACGGGTGCAAGTCCCGAGTAAACCCTAATAGCGGGAATTACATAGCCAAGATCAATGGTGTTCATCGTGAGGTGATGTGTTGGCATCTCCTTTCCACAACCCATGCAGGTTGCAATACTCGCGAGCCGATACCTCTTTGGCATCTGTTAGGAAGATTACCTCTGGCTTCTCGCCTGGCTGTAGCTCATGGCGAAGTACATCGGTAGGAGTGAGCAACTCTATCCATTGGATATAATGCTCTGGGAGCATCGGATGCTCTACGCTTCCAACCTTTACACGATAGCCGCCCTCGATCGGTTCTATAACGGGCACATGCTTCTCTTTTGCCGCATCCGTGGTGTTCTCCTTCATCAGTTTCATGGGCTGACCGCAGCAGCTGAGCATGGCTCCAGGATTCACTACCTCTACCACGTTGCCACAAACCGTGCAACGGTAGATTTCTCTTGTTTTAGTCATAATCGTTCCTCCTAAAATTTAGAAAATTAAATGACGTCTTTATTCTTTGACGATTATAAAGATACTCGTTTTCTGTGAGTTACACAAATTTTAGAGCCTTTTTTATTCCAAAATAAAGTTAAAGCTTGTAGATATTCACTTGCGAAACTTTAGTAACGAGCCGACTTGAAAAAGTGAGCACAAAACCAAAAACTTATGGCTTTTATCTGCTTCACACCTGTCTAAGTTTTAAATTGAAAGAGGCTCTGACTTTTTTCCCTCCAATCTTTCGCACGAATAACCGTCGTAATCCTACATTTATTTGCACGAATCAATATAGAGTTGATAATACTAATGGAGATGTGTTCGTTGTAGCTTAAATTATAAATTTTTGTTAATGGACGTTTTGCGAGGGGTTAGAACCTTATATATTTCTACTATGTATATAGTTGACAATCAGACTGTTAAAAATATGTATAAACCCAAATCATTAGAAAATGACAAGAAACTTTTTCTAATGACCGATTTGGGATAATCACACCGATAATCTTAAATAAAATGATGCTTTCTTTGCTATTTCAAAATAAAGTATTACATTTGCAGCGTCTAACCCGATGTCAGTGCAAAATATACTGACAAGGCTGAATTGAAAATTTGGCGATGCTGAAAGCCCTATATGGGCTAAGGCGGGAGGACATATATACATAAAAGGCGTTACTGACGCTTTGGTTTTGACGTGTTAGAACTTCGCAACTTCAAACTGTAAGTCAAAAACAAAGCAACGGGAACGCCCCAAGGGGTGTATTATATCCATGCACCTGATGCCGTCATACGCTATTTTTTACGCATGACGCATTAGGTCGTATTATATACTTACATCGGCGTGGGGCTTTCAGCGTTGCTCGTTTCGACTTACAGGGCAGTGCGAAGGCCTTAACACGTGGAACGGGCAGAGGACTGGCTCCACGCTTGAACCTGTATGTATTTTGTAAGTATCTGTAAATCAAAAGAAACCTTACGGTATCAAGCGTAAATGATACCATAAAGTTCCCATTGTCTGCGAGAAATCAATCTTGCGTTGTTTATATCAGAAGATGAATAGTTTGCTGCAAATCAGCGATTAACATCCATTAACTCATTTTTTGCTGTTTCAATGGCTGTAAGTTTCAAATCCTCTTCACCCTCTAAATCACTTAGAATTTTATCAGCAAGCCATAGGGTGAGCATTTCCTTTTCATCCACTTTGAAGTATGTTGCCATTTGAATTACTTGACTTCTCTTTGCTCGTCTTTCACCACGTTCAATTTTACTGAACATAGGTGTATCTATCTCTAAATATGCAGCCACTTGGCGTTGCAATATTCCTTGTTTGTCTCTAAGGAATCTTATTTTGTTTCCGAATAACATATATGTAAATATTTCATTGACTATATTCTATTTATTTCGTTAATCATATCTATATGGCATTGATAAAAATCGTCTAATGAGTTTAACCCATTTATATATAATGATAAAATATCTGTTGAAGTAAGAGGTTCGTCGTGAATTGTATTGTCCAAGTCACAAAAACGTTTATGCAATTCCTCGTAATACTGATTAACAATTTCTTTAGTCATTATATACTGGATATTATTAGAGTTTATATCGGCTAAAACTTCTTCAAACACTATCATTTTATAGATATTCTCTCGCTTTCTCTTTTGCCTATCAAAATGTTTATGTAACTCATCGTATAATCGACTTCCTTCTTTATGAATCTCTGTATTGAATTGGTTATTAACCTCGTTTATACATGCCTTGATATCCTCAATAGAAATAGTTGTATAGTGTTGATGTAGTATTTTTGCTAAACGAATATCATCTGAGATAAAGGTAGATTCTATTCCATATCCATTTTGATAGAAAATATTAAAATCTTGAAGAAAAGTGTTTATAGCCGTTATATATTTCTGTTTCTGTTCTCGGATTTTGTTTAAAGGGAAGCAGTCAGTGTCTCTGATTAATAGCCACTTTCTATTAGGTACAATATGTGCTACAGCTGGTGCCAAAACACCTATTTTATTATAGAGTGCATCTATACCATGTAGGTTGTATATTTTTGCTATAATATTTATATTTCCTGTAATTTGTGCATATTTAGGTAGTAATACATTAAGGAAATTTATATCTGTCTCACCTTCTACCAATAATATTTTTTGCGCTGTTTGCCATTTGTCTAATTCTGTAGCAATCCCTGTTAGCCCTTCAATCAGTAGTGGACGCATAATAGGATCGATACTGGTTATCGTATTTTCTGGTTTCTCTACGTCCCGAAGATAGAATAACTTTGAATCTTGGGTTTCATTTACAAATCTTATATTGTGTGATATGATGAATAACTGATAGTCAGAAAGGTTCTGAAGACGATTAACTAATGCACGTTGATATTGCACATGGATATGCGCATCTGGTTCATCAATTAAAAGAATCTTTATATATGACGAAGAATACTCGATAGAAGCAAATAGTTCTACTAATTGTATGAAACCGCTTCCATAAGACAAGATATCCTTACCATCAATTTTCATATCAATATATCCTCTTCGATCAGAAGAGGAAAATTTGAGATGTCTTCTACATATAGCTTCAATGTGTTCTTCTATTTTGTGCTCATTAGATAGAATTTTATTCCTTAAGACTTCATTGCTTTTCCCTTTGAAACTTTTTTCTTTAATTTCTGCCATTGTCATCTTTGGCTCGTTGGCAATGATATTGGCAATTGGTCTTGATTCGTAGATAGATACAGCATTAGCAACATTGCTTCCATGAAATGAATTTATTTTAGCAGTGAAACGTGCAAACTCACTGTAATCAATATAACTTACTTGCAAATAAGCGTCATCTATTTTGGTCGGCTTTGTCAAAACAAAACCTAGTTCAAAGAAATCATCTTCAATTCGAAACTTTAGTGAGATGGAACACTCATATCGTCCATTGGGGAGTTTTGAATTGAAAAGATCCTCATCATGTACAACACGAATATTCTCAAAATATCTAAACAAAATGTTTTTACAATTTGCGGAAGAATAGAAGCCATCATTCTTTTTCTTGACATTAATATCATAACACATTTTCCAAAGGTGTATAGCTTCAAATACAGTTGTCTTACCAGCGTTATTCGCTCCTATAAAAACGTTGTAATCTTCATTGCAATTAATAGAAGTGTCAATAATGCTTTTAAAGTTTTTTATTTTAATCGATGTTAGCATAAATATTTTTTTTGTTTAACAGCATAGAATGTTAATAACAACAAAAGTTCAACATAACCAAAACGATTCCAAAATAAATACGCCTTGTTAGCTACAATTCAATTTCATATCAATTTTGCTACTCATAAAATAATACTGTTCTTTTTGTTATATTGAATAATCTTGTAGGTATTTGTGGAGGAAAGATTGTTGTAGTTCTAGTTCGAGCATGGTTAATCAAATAATGATGGTTCATTCTTGTAGTTCATTACAATTTTAAAGCAGCATTCCATTGTCTTTAAACCAATTCCAGGATAGTTTATCAACGAAATCATTGACCGTAAATCATCTGATTTAACAGCTGAATCTATCGTGTCAATCTGCTTTTGAGTACGAATTTTTGTAACAGCTTTTTTCTTGTTGTCTGGTATCGCAAGCCATCTACTTTTGAATGTTTCGTATAAATCGTCTGATGCGGAAGGATCATAATCATAGATTTCAACTGGGATATTGCATTCTGAGAGATAGCGGACCATCATATCTTTAACAATCTGCTTGTCTAATCCTCCATTATTGGTACCTAATAAAGGGAATGCCACAGATTTGATTCCATGACTTTCGTAAGTCTCAACGAATTTAGCCAATCCTTTTTCAATATATTCATATTTACTTGGATATTTCCAATGAAATTTTGTAGGAAAATTGAGAACCCATGGATCTTTTTCCTCTCCTTTGTAAATCCATAATTTGCCAATGTTTATTAAATGTTGGTGACAATAGTCCTTATATATATCAAACATTTTAGGATAGCGCAGTTTATATACCAACGCAATACCCTTCCCCATAACTCCAACACAGTTAACTGTATTAACGACGGTTTGGGCTTTTGTATTAAAGATGTTACCTTTTATAAATGCTATGTTATTCATCATTTATGACTTATATATTAACCATTCTTTTGTATCTGCTCTTGGATTAGGATCAATTAAGTATACCTCAGAAGGCGGATTATGTTTGTCAAATACAACAGAAGGATACATAATAATACCTGATGTGGTCCTATTCTTAATCAATTCCTTATTTTTAATTTTACCTCCTTTCACCAAGAGATAGGCACATCCATTGATGTCATAGTCTGATGTAATAGATATGGCATCCTCATTATCTGTCATTTTCAACTGCCTGTTTTCATGAGAATACATTCTATAATCAACTTCTATTTTAGAAACAATCTCATCGTCACCCAAATAGTTAATAAGCAAATCTTTTTGGAATTCATCATAGCAAATGATTCTCAATGATTCCAATTGCATGAAATCAAGCTCATCTTTCACTAGAAACTCTTGTTGTGATTGTTCTTTTATTCGTTTTAAGAATTCATAGAATATTGACATCCATTCTCCAGAAGACACTCGTTCTCCATCAAAGTAATTATTGGTCAGAGATTTTGAATCTGATATGTCGTGATATAAATATTCCAATCTAAGACAATCTGGTTTTTCTGTAAGTTTTAATACTGAAGCCGCATTAGTTTGTAGGTTACCTGTGCTATAGTAGCACTTTTCGGGATATTTTGCAATAATTTCACGAATATCAAATTCAAAAAATACAGGCATTGGACACTTTGGCAAGTGTAAATCACATGCTTGCGAGTAATAATTCTTGCCATAATTTGTTTCAAGACTACTATCCCATCCAAGACATTCGTTGTAGAATTGTGTAGGAGATTTTGGACGATAATAGAATCTTGCAAATGGATGTGCCTTACTAGTTCGATGTACCACGGAACCTGCTGCATCAAATTTCAAGGATTTTGTTTCTTCTGCCTTATTTCTACTCATTATCTTTCTGTTCTTGATAATCTCTATTGCGTTGAACAAGTGCGAAAAATGATAAACTTTGAGTTTTCTATAGCCATTCGTGTCGCATTTAGACAATGTCTCGATAAATTTTACTCTATTTAATTCAGAAACAAAGTCTTTATATAAGTCAGCAGTAAAGTCAACAGATTCATTTTTGCTGAATGCAAACCAATCAATACTATTTCTATATTGATGTAAGAAATCTTCAGTAAATAGGACTGATGATGACGAAAGCTTAGTCCAATCAATTTTGTCCTTAATGCTATCAATGACAGAAAGGTCTAACTGATTATAATCAAATCTGTTGTTTATTGATTTCCATATCAGATAATCCTTATACTTTACCAAAATTGGATTTGTAAGTTCAATGTGCTCTGAAACATATGACCAATTGAGGAACTCAATAAATTCATCAAGAATCTTTTCTTCCTGAATCTTAATAACGTTCTTGTTTGATGTAAGTATCTTCCAATCTAAGAAGTCTCTATATTCTCTGACAAAAGATAAATCAATATTCTGATTCTTTGATAGAGCACTCCAATTAATCTTTGCTTCCTCTTCGATTGCTCGCTTCAAGCTCTTAATAGAAGGGGAGAACGACGGATTGCTTGATAACTCAAACCAATTAATGTCAATGCCATCCATTAACTTAATAAGTGTGTCATCAATATGCAACTCTCTCTTTGCTACTACATCGTCCCAAGATATGGCGGCTTTTATAACTGGGTCCTTGAGAATTTCACGCAGTTTTGTATCATTCCATTTTATCGTTGAATTTTTAGACAGGGCACTCCAATCCCATTCTTTTTCTCTATTCTGGAAGATAAAGTCGAAAGTGATATTCGTACCAGTATTTGATGATAATGCTTGCCAATCCCATTTTTCTTCGATGAAACTGCTAACCATATTATCATCAATGTTTATATCTTCTCTCGTTGATATAAGTTTGAAATTCAGGCGATCTCTGTACTTACGTAGATACTTTCCGTTATGAACTGGGGAAAGACAAATACCAAACTGACTTATATAATTCCAATCCCAGCGTTCAGGTGTAAGCTCATAGAATACGTCATTTTTCTGCTGAATGGAATCAAGTTTTGTCAACTCGGAAAAATTCCAATTGTATTTTTCATCATTAAGTTTTGATTTAATGATAGCTTTCCATGTTCTAAATACATAAGTATCAGAATCATAGGCAAACATGTTGTTGGCAGCTTGAGATGCTGATAACGCTTTATTATCTACATAGCTATGCTCTTTGCTGACAAAGTCGTCAAGATCAAAAATGGCTTTATATATATAACTATAATTCCATTCGTATCCATTAGTAGGATTGTATTGTTCCGATAATTCCAATAATTCAGCAGGAGTATACAAAGATGTGATTGTTTTCCAACACTGTTCCTTTGTGTCGGATTCAAGATCAGCTATAGAGTCTTTTATATGTTCAAGATTGTCCTTGACATATGATCGATTGATTTTCTCATTTAATATAATTTCCCAATCCCAATATTGAGCATATTTAGCCAGATTATCAACGATAAAACCGGTATCAAATCGTTTGGTTATAATGTTCCAATCCCATACAGCATTTTGAAGATTCTTGAATTTAAGAATCTCTGGTAATGGCATACCTTCATTCAAAATATTCCAATCAAGATGCTCTGCTAAGCTTGGTGTATTCTCAAGCAATAAACCAAAATCCATATCCTCCATATTTGAAATACGAGAAGATACGATATTCCAATCAAGATAATCTGCTTTGCTAGATAGAATATTCAATAATACCTTATCTCTAACTGATTCAGATAGAAGATGCCAATCCCATACACTATCCAATTCAGAATCATTAAGATCATTATCATCAAGCAAAGAAGTTATTCTGTTTACTGCAGTATCCTTATCCCACAAAGACACGTAATCCTTAAAATGGATATGCAAGAATTCAGAATCAACTCTGTTAGTTAAAACAGACCAGTTCCAATAATCAACATAATTCAGGATATGTTCTTCGATGAAACTTACGTCTAAATCTTTAGAAAGTACAGACCAGTCTAGTGCAGATTTGCAGTTATCTAAAGAACCTGGAATTTCTTCTAACAACGGAATCAGTCTTTGTGATATGATCTCTTTATTCCATTTTTCACTTAGATGACGGAAAATGAAATTGACGCTTAGATTTGAAGACAGGCAATCCCATATGCTGTTGTTTATGAACCAACCATTTGCTGTTGATGTTTTTTCTGCAATTTTGTTAATAAATACAGATAGTCCTAATGTGTCAAAGTAACGCTCAATCAAATCGGATGATGTTGCGTTTAGCCAATTTGTAATAGCATCAGTGTGAGCGTTTAGCAATGCACAGAATCTCTCATCAGAAGCGATAGTTTTGTTCCCTGCGAGTTTATTCCAATTCCAAGGAAAATCTAAAAACTTCATCACTATATCAAAGTCGTTAACTATAGATGACACAAATGATGCGTTTTCCTCACTCTTCATCCATTGGATGTGAGAAGCAAAGAACTCGGCTGTAAACACAGTTGACGAACGTTTCATCCATTCGCTGTAAAGTATTTTATCTTGGCCAATATAGAGTATGTCTTCTGATTCTGCGAATTTTTTATTTCTTGACAAACCGTTCCAGTCCCATGAAAAATTAGGGTATTCAGTTATCAATGATATGTCTTTGATATTTTCAGAAATGTAGGTACAATCGCTAGCAGAGCTGATTTTTACATGATATTTTTTGAAGAACTCCGGAGTCCATTCAATATATGGGTACTGGGCAAAGCCAGTAACAGAACCGTTCGTGTTCCAAATTAATATGTCACACTTTTCCAGATACTCGATAAGAACATCAGACCATATATAATTTTCCTTTGATCCAAGATTATAAGAAATCAAATGTCCATTTCTCTTTATAGATTTCACAGCCTCTGCAAATTCATTGTTTGAGACAATTAATTTTGTAAGGTTATCATCTGAGAATATTTTATCGAGAACCGTCTCTATATATACAGCAATATGTTCCTGCAATATGCTAATATTCTGTATTACAAGATTTACATCTGCTTCTCTAGTAAAATAAGACCAATTCCATCTCTTATGACAATATTTTACTATAAGATCCTGGTTAGATGATGGTAGCCAGCTAGTAAGATTATAGAAGTCAATGTTTAGATGATCTATGTTATTTACTACAAAATCGACATCAAGGAAAGGCTTTACGATTTCCCAATCCCACTCGATATTTGTGTTTTCATCGCACAACATCAATTCCTGTGCTTGCTGCTTGGTAATATCATTTCGCGAAAGAACGATGCTCATTTCCCAAGCATATATTGCGCATGATTCAATAATGAAGCTAACTGGCAATCTACGAGAAAGAGTAATCATGTCAAATTTTGAACATGATTCTCCAATATGCTGGATAATTATATCTTCAGGACAATATTTTGATATGTAATCCCAATTATTGTTATTGCAAAATTCATTAGAGACTATATAGTTATATGTAGCTATATCGCTCCAATTGGTTCTAGAATCTCTTACAATAAAATCAAAATCATCTTGCTCTATCTCGTCTTCAAAATATCGTATTTCATTATAGTTAATTGTTGAATCAGCATTATTGATCAACTTTGAGTATAACGCCTTCTTTATTTTCTTATTGAGGAAATACGCATTTTGCTCTCTATACAAAATATCGGTCGCAGCAACAGATACTTTGTCATTTAACAAAATAATTGGATAAAAATCGTCATTAAGTTGATAGAGACAAACGTCAACACTTTTAGATAAATATTTCCATTCAGAAAGTGTATTCGCTTCAAAAACGTTTGTAGTTTTATTAGACTGAAGATTTATTCGTTTTATCAAATCATCAGTATACTCTATATTGATTTCGTCTGGATTAAAGTCGGTAACCACCTTAACGTCTGTAATTTCTGAATAGAAGCCTAATTCTGAATAAAATGGGAAATCAACTGTGTCTATTGATAACTCAGACTTATTGACATTCTCGAGCAAACGTTTCTTCCCTTCATAGAAAGAAAATTTGCAGTTCATTTCTAAAGCCTTATTACCTAATCCTGTAAGACGAATATATTTTATGGCTTCTTCTTTTACAGAAGTTTCCTCATTATCTTCTTCTGATTCCTCAAAGTCTGAGTTTTCTTCAAAACATTGATCAACACTATCAGACTCTTCAACAGCGAGATGCCATTTGAAAATGGAATCAATCATGCTGTTAAAGAGAGAGACCTCTGCTTGATCACGATAGAAGCGTTTGTCGCCGAATGTTTTTTCAGCAACATCAAAACCGAGAGTTAAGGCTATATCCTCCTTTGTTATCTTATTGCTCTCTAGTGAACTAATCAATCTAAGTAAAACTAACTCTAATTCGGACAAATCTTCTGTCTTATAGAATCTTACGGTGCATGAAGTTTCCTTTACAGGCCATTCACGAAGTTTACTATCTTTGAGTAAAGACTTGTAAACTAGTGTTCCATTATTTATAATATCACTATATTGCATAATTAATTGTCTGCTATGTTATGTAAATGTTGCAAATAAATACCATACCAAAGTCCAGTGCCACTCACATGGATTTCTTTTATATTGAAGCGATCCATAAGCGACAAGAACATTGGAAGGCCAAGACGCATTGTTATCTGGTCATCAAGTCGTTTACTTCCTCTTGATGATTCAAAATCATACTCATTCAACTGATCAACAGTATCAAACTGGTCTAGAATTGCCTGAGTACATGTCTCGATGCAAGCTTCGATCTTCTCACGAGTCATAACTCTATCATGTTGAGCTGCATTATTCTTTCCGCCTGTAGCATGAGTGATAGCCGTTCCAACGCTAATACAGAAACTTTCAGTTTCGGATGTCATTGCATCTCCCATATTCTTGTAGAATACTACCAATCGTTCCTTGATTTTTTGGTCACTACGTTTTAATGCCTCATATACAGGTGTATCTCGATCCGAGTCCAAAAATAATATGTTTCGTAAAGCTGTAGTACCAAGATTGATACTATATGAACTTACAAGATCACTATTTTGGAATACAGACACCTCGGTTGATCCACCGCCTTGGTCTATCATGATAACATGCTCAGAAGTAAGCATTTGCTGCTTGTACCTGGAGCTAAATAAGTATGCAAACATTGTAGAAACAGATTCTTCTTTCTTGGAGAGAATGCGAACATTAATGCCAGCTCTTTCTTTAATGAAAGCTACAATCTCATCACGATTTCTGGCAGTTCGATACGCTGCAGTAGCTACTGTATATACGACATCTACATTCTCTTGCATCATTACTCGCTTCCAATTGCGAATAGTCGGCAGTACGTTCTTCTCGAAATAACGCATGTTCATGTCATTTTGAGAGTCTAATCCCTTACCAGTTTCTGTTTTGTTAGCGTTTCTGATGAAATTCTGGAAATTGAACTCGTCAACATTTGCGTTTCTTATTAACTCTTGATCTTTGCCAATCAGACATTTTACAGCCTTGGTTGAAAGTTCAAGAACTGCAATTTTTGGATTGGTTCTATTTGCATCTGGACGCAACCAAGTTTCAATTACTCTAAGATGTCCATCTGTTTCCGGATTAATATCGCGAGTATTGAGATTTGCAGAGCGATTCTTTGATATTGGTCGTGGACGCTTCTTCATTAACTTGTGCTCCCAGTGAATTATTTTTCCATTAGGATTTGTCTTGATACTTTCAAAAACATTCTTATAAATAGCTTCACCTTCTTTGTTTTTATAAGAAGAATAGTGAGCACTATTACCGACAATAATTAAAAGACGCTTTGCACGTGACAATGCTACATTTAATCGGTTTGGTGATTTAGCGAAGCCAAAATCCGTTTGCTTCCTAAATCCCAGCTCTTTGTAAACACGATAATCTGGAGCTTGTTTCTCGTTTTCAGCAATACAATTACTTCTGACAAGAGAGACAATAACGATATTCCTCTCCATACCTTGGAATCTGTCAACAGAACTTGGCTTCAATGTCAGTTTACCAGAGTATTTACCTTGTAATTGTCTTAATAGTCTTAGCTGAGCACCGTAGAAAGTGATCAATCCAATTTCCTTATCTTCTTCGCTTGAAAATTTGTTGTTATATGCTTCAAAGGAATCAGAAGTTGCCAACTGTGAAAGCACCCATTCAATGGCATCAACCTCTCCACGGTTGGTACGTGAGGTTCCTTCCGCAATTTCAGGCGAATTTGTATCAATCCATATCACATGATTTTCAGGTGATATAAGCCCATCTATATTGATTCCATGATAACGAGAGAATGGCGTACCCTCTGATTCGTAGTCTTCATTTATAAAACCACATTCCAAACCTCCATCTTTGGTATAGAATTGTTCAATGACTTTATTGATGTCAGGATGCATCCTATACTGCTTCCTAAAGGTGCCTTTGATGGAATTGTCTGCCTGTGTAAAGAGTCGTTCAAAATGAGATTTTTCAAGTTGATCAAAATGGTATCTTACAAATTTTTCCAACTCAATTATCTGTTCTTTCTCTTCTACATCAACTGTTTGGAGTGCTTGATAATGAAGTTTATATAGAATATCTTCTCTGTCAAGATTAGGAGGTAATTGACGATGATCTCCAATGATTATAGACTTTGTTCCATAAACCAAAGGCATAGATAATTCAGAAGGGGTTGCTTTCGAAGCTTCATCTTGAACTACTACGTCAAAAGCTAAATGCTCGTCATCCTTAAAGACATTTTTGTATCTTTTCATAAAACGACTCTCAACATCTTCTTTCTGAGATTCTATAGCTGCATAGTTCTTTTCGGTAATAGAACTACATGTTGCGCCAATAACATTACAATTATTACGATAAGAATTGAATACTTTTTTGCGAAACTCAACAGGAAGATTTAGCATAAAATGGAACCATGCTCTTTCTATCGTTTCATCTTGAATTTGAGAGCGGTTGATAATATTCTTCATCCATCTAACTAATACATTATTGTCCTTGTTAAAAAGCTTATATTCATCTGATTCTTCAATTGCTCTGTTGTCCTCTGAAAGAATGTAGTTCTTTGAAAAATCAATGTCAGCCCACTTCATCATCTCGGTGATGGCGTATGGTAAACCTTCTGATGAAAATTTATCACCAGCTCCAATTCTAATAGGTTTTACTATGTTATGGTCTGAGAACTTCAATCGATCTAATGCGTTATCAACAGCCAAGTTCGCTTCAGATGTAAGCAGAGTTCTGTCCTTTGGATTAGCCAATGCTAATTGCCATATCAATTCTGCAATAGCAGTTGATTTTCCTGTTCCTGGAGGACCCTGAATAACTGCAAGGTCTTTAGCTTCCACAGCTTTAGCAATAGCTTCTATCTGCCATTCATTAAGATGCTTATTAAGTTGATTGGCTTCAATATGCTTAATTCTTTCCTTAACTTTTTTCTCATCTGTAGGAGTTGCTTTGCTGGCATCAAAAAGATAACTTGCAAGCATCGGATTCCTAAGCTGCTCAAAATTCTCGGTGATAAAATCAAAAGATTCTTGCAAGCGATTTACTTTTTCAGAATCTCCGGTCAAATCTGTTGATACCATAGTTAGTCGCTTTTCGCTAACTAATTTTTCCACAGCATCAAGTTTCTCTTTTTCAACTACAAAAGTAAGAACAGGGTAGTTGACATTTTTTAGCTTGCCAACTTCAATTCCGTCACAACTGAAAATTTCTCCACGGAGCGTTCCAATTACTACAGCCTCATGCTCTTGCTGTCCAAAAACATTTCGTTCGATATAAAACTTATCCTGTTCCTCTAAAGGGAATATTTCAAAGTCAAAAGGTATAGGCTCATATTCTTTAGTCTCGCCAGTATCTTCGTCTTCAATGGTAGAACCCTCCTGGATCTCTTTCAATATATCACGAAGTGCAATAAAGAAATCTCTTGCTTGAGAATGAGAACTATAAGCTTGGCGGAAAGATAATTCTCCTTGCTTATTTGCGACAATTACGATATTAGGGAAGCAGTCACCTAACTGACTTTCAATACCTTCTCTTTTATCTTTCTTGTAGTTCCAAATTTTTCCTTCTATATATGGTTGTGGAAAGAAATTCATATAAAGGCACTCACATTCTTCTTCAAACGCCTTTAATGATGCAGTAGAAATGGTATCTATGTTTGCATAAAAGTTCCATGAATCTTTACCAGCAGGGATTAGCTCAGTATTGAATCTTTGTTTGAACGACTTTTGAAAAAGTTCAAATTTTGATTTGGTATTAGCTTTAATAACCAATTTGCCATCCGCACGATGAAGTTTCGCTGAGTTTACATCAAGCAAAATTGGCTGCTTCATATACTGAAGCAGACACTTGTTAATCTGAGTAAATATCTTCCAGATTTCACGAATTGATTTTTCTTCTCCTGCAAGATTATCAATATCAACCGCAACTTGTTCCCTTATTGCTTGTTCGTCAACTTTCTTTTTACTGAGATTGTATCGTGGGTTTCCAAACTTATCGGGTTTTCCTTGTCCAAGGATAATGACCTCAATTTCCTGACCAACCTCAAGATCGTTTGATACTTGACCGAACTTACATGGAACTTCTGAGTAATGAATCATTCCTGATGCTCGACCTTCAAGTTTTACAAATGCACCAATATCGTTAATATTAGCAATTTGAACCTTTATTTTATCTCCTTTATTGTATTCCATATTATTCAGTTTCTTTTTCTATCATAATAATTCCATTTGGTATATATGCCGTAGCCACCAAGCACCCATCAAATAATTCCACTATCACACGCTGTTGACCTGCAATCCTTGCTACTCTGCCATGAATACCCTTGAATTTACCTTCCGTAACAACTACGTTATCACCCAGTTTAAACTGGATGTTGTCGGAAGTAATTGGGATGATGTGAGGATTCTTGATAGAAGTGAGGCTGATAAAGTTGTTCATGGCTTCATTTTGGATTGTGAGCGGTGGATTGCAATAAGGATTGTCTTGACGATGGATTGTGTGGTCAAAGTAGTAGCTGAGCAAGGCTCTACTATCATTTGTCACAACTTTATTGTCATGAATCAAAGTTTCTACTTGTTCTGCTGTGACGTGAACAAATAGAAATGAGGGAAGAAGTGGTTCTGTAATGATTCGTTTCTTGTCATGTTTCTTCACTTCTTTGTATCGCATAGGAACATAACATTCAAATCCTTTAGCTTCTACAAATGCTTTTGCCTTGATAATGCGTCCATATGAAACTCGCAGAACAAACCATTGTTTGTTTTCGGATGGTGCATTCTCTACCGACACCCCACCTTTGTTCTTTGAGATGGAGGGCGTACAAGAGGTAAGTCTTGCACTTGGACACGATGAGCCTGTGTCGGTAGGCTGCCCATTATACAATGAAGCGTCAGCCGTTAAAGGCTGTTTGGTGTTATCTTCCAATGTTATTGCTCAGAGGTTAGATTAAACCAATAGACTTTCTTTTGATAGAATTGTCAATTATTGACCACAAAAGTAGGAAATCTTATTCAGATGAAAGAATAAATAATTGGAAATCTTTATTTGGGGCATCACATTTCTATAATTTAAGGTGATTTGTGGTAATTAACGCTACACATCGCCTCAAATTGTCATTATCTAGATAAGCCTTGTGGCTTCTTTTTTGGTGATGCTCCTAACCCCAACTTCTGTGTTCCGTCCCAATTAGTGAGCTGGTCAGCACAACCATTGGAGCCACCGAGTGAAACGTATGTATCTGCGCTGCACGACATGTGATCAATGAACGAAAGGAAGTTCTGAATGATGGGTTCGGTATAAACAACCTCATCGGTAGCAAAGAGTTTTGTCCAGTGTGCGACACATTCTCTCCGATAGTTGCCACAACCATTCCAATCCATGCTTGCGAGAAATCTTTCAACTGCAAATTTTGCTCCTTGTGGAGAGCGAAGCACAATGTTGGATTTTGTGGCAGTAGCCATAATACCATAATAGATTGCTTTGGCTTCTTTCTCATAGAAATCTATTCTGCTTGATTGCGAAAAGGCTTTGAGCTGTTCATGACCTTCATTAATGAATCGGTCAAGTACATCTTGGAATCTGTCTTGTCTTGCCTGTTCCTCACGTTTTGCCTCCGCTTCTTGTTCCTTGCGTTCTTCCACACGTTTAACAGCTTCAATTATTTCTGGCTGCTTTGTCAAGTCGTTCCATTGAAGAACCAAGATTTTGTATTTCTCCCATAAAGTATTGTAATCAGTCTTGAGTCTTGTAATGTCCTCGTTTTTTGAGACTAAATGGGTATTGAGACTTTCAATAACTGCATCCTTTTGAGTGGTTACTCGTCTGACTGCGTTCTCGTCAAGTTGCGATATGCGTTGTTTCACCTCCGTATTTTCGGCCTTTAATGTATCATTCTCATTCTGCAATGCCTTATTATCAATAATCAGTTTGTTGAGTTGCTGCATATAATAAGTGTAAGTTTTGTTAACAGATGCTCGTATACCATAATTCTGCTTATCACGTTCAACATTGATGGCGGTTACAAGAGCCTTGATAGCATCATTGATGTTTGTTGTCCGTTCCTCTCGCCAAGTCTTTTGTCCGATAAGTGCAGGAATAGGAATGGCAAGTTCTTTCTTAACTGCATCCATTGCCTCTTGAACAGGTGTCTTGATATTGAGAAGAGGGAAGGTGAGCTCTTGCTTGTCAATAGTGGCAAGAACAGCGTATTTCTCCACCTTGTCAAGAGCAGCTTTCGCCTGTCGCTCGGCTTCAAGAACCACCTTGTTCTTATGCCTTCGTCCTCGTTTTTCCTCCTCGGACAATTCATTGTAAGGGGTACCGCGTGCAAGACCATACTTGCGGCCAACCTCATTGTGATAGTCTGTATGAAGTTGCGAGAGATATTCCGACTTTGTTTTTCTCGTCTCTCCCCACACCTTGGCATAAGACACACACTCAACATAATCCTTTGAGGCAGTCTGCTTAGTGTAGTTGTCTCGTTCCTCTTTGGGTAATGCTCTCCATTCCTTAGTTGAAAGCACTATGTCGGGATTGTTCTTGTTGACATACTTGCTACCAATGCGTCCACGTTTCTTGACTTTCTCCACAGGAATAGTCTGCACATGGGCATGGATACTTGTTTCGTCACAATGGACTGCGAAACTGATAATATTCTCCTCGCCCCATTTTCGAC
>ERZ1023853.166-NODE-166-length-16816-cov-78.999881_pt1 | contig 16816 bp, 7 predicted proteins | sample MGYA00380386_ERZ1023853 | MGnify/ENA primary metagenome ERZ1023853 (study PRJEB33179, sample SAMN07449009) | human gut metagenome | biome: Human-gut; feature: Human associated habitat; material: Faeces | host: Homo sapiens | place: India: Bhopal | collected...
CTTTGCTGCATCAACTGCGCCCTGAATCTGAGGTTCGTTCTCCTCCCAGTATTTTCCCTTCTCATTATAGGTAACACCCTGGTTCAAGATGACATTCTCCTTGCCATACTCATTACAGAATGCCTCATAGATGGTATTGTACTTGCCGGCAAACTCATCGGCACGATGTCCCTGCCAGGTATAGCTCCATCCACCGTCCAGGCAGCGCATCTGATTGGCATTAGGACCCGTAAGGAGAATCTTCTTGCCATGCTGCAAAGGAAGGATATTACCCTCGTTCTTCAGGAGCACCATACTCTCGGTAGCTCCCTCCAAGGCGAGCTTGGCAAACTCCTCGCCACCAAACTTAGGATAATTCTTCAGTTTCTGGGTTGGGTTCTTGAAGAGGTCGAGACGGTACTTCATGCGAAGCACACGGCGACAGGCATCGTCGATGCGACTCATCGGAATCTTACCTTCCTTCACCAATTCTATAAGGTAGCCACAAGCATCGCAAGAATAAGGTTCCATAATCATATCGATACCAGCATTGATGGCAATGCGGAGCGCATCCTTCTTGTCCTTTGCCACCATCTCACGAGTATAGAGATTGTTGATGTCTGCCCAGTCGGTGATGAGCACACCATCCCATCCAGTCTCTTCCTTCAGCCATCCTGTCAGGATGTCCTTGTTGGCATGCATTGGCATACCGTTGACGGAAGCGGAATTCACCATCACGGTCAAGGCTCCAGCCTGCAGACCCGCCAGGAAAGGAGCGAAGTGCTTCTCTCGCAAGTCGGCTGGAGAGATATAGGCTGGCGTACGGTCTTTACCGGTCCAAGGCACACCATAGCCCATGAAGTGCTTCATTGAAGTGGCAATGTGATACTGGTCGATGTTGTTTGGGTCCTCGCCCTGGAAACCATAGACCATCGCCTTGCCCATCTCTGAACTGAGGTAGCAATCTTCGCCAAAGTTCTCCCAGATGCGAGGCCAACGGGCATCACGACCGAGGTCAACGGTAGGACTATAAGTCCAAGGTATGCTCACCGCACGAGTCTCATAAGCGGTAGCCTCAGCCGAACGGCGAGCTATCTCACGATTGAAGGTGGCAGCCACATTGATGTTCTGCGGAAAGAGGGTTCCGCCCTGTGTATAAGTAGAACCATGGTTCTGGTCAAGACCGAAGACACAAGGGATGCCGATGCGCTTCATCGAGATCTTCTGGATTTGCGCGATGTACTTCTCCCACTGCTTGGCGGTTGGTGCGCAGGTATTTGGAGCGTTGAGGATAGAGCCAATCTTATAGCGGGAAAGGATAGAATCGGTCTTGTGCTCGTCGATATAGAACACACCGTTCTTGTCGTTGGCACCAAAGAGGTCGGTCACCAATTCCATCATCTGACCTATCTTTTCCTCCAAGGTGAGTTTCTTCAGGGTTTGTTCTACCTGAGCCTCAATCTTAGGGTCGCTCTTGATAACCGGAACATTGGCACTGGCTGTATAAGCCAATGCCAACATTGAAATAGATAATAATATTTTCTTCATAAGTCGTAAAGGTTTGACGTTTTATGATAAAACGGAAATCTTTCTAATATATTATTCAATAGTTACTTTTTTTACGGTGTAACCGTCACCCACGAGGAGGAGACCATTCTGCTCTGTCAAGAGCTGGATAGACAAGTCGGTCAGTTCAAACTCCCATTTAGCAGGTCCATTCACCATGATGTCGCCACGCTCTGGGTCGCCCTTACCTGTAAGGATGTTGTTCCACCAAGCTGTGGCAGCGGTACCCTGACCATTTCCATCTACATAGACACGGAGGATGGTGCCAGCCTTCACCTTTGAGAGGAAGGTATCCTTCAAGGCATCGAATGGTGTACTCCATGTCACTGCAAACTCACCTTCCCAGAGGGTATTCTCCATAGATGGACGTGGCTCTGTAGTTACCTTGATGGTACCGGAAGGGAACTGGTTGCCCTCACCATCTACCAAAGTGATATCATAGTCACCATTCTCCAAACCTGTAGGAGCTGTGAGCTTCAAGGCTGTGCCCTCTTCGAGAACCTCGAAGGCTACTTCCTTGCCACCTACCATTACTTTATCAACTGTACCGAGATTCTTGCACTTATGGATAGTAGTCTCAGCACCTGGAGCTACCCAAAGCTCGATGGCATTGGTACCCAAAGCTGGATCATCGGCAGCAGGAGTTACGGTAACGTTCAAGGTGCGGGATGTGCTCTTGCCCTTGGTGGTGGTTGCCACAATCTTCAGTTCATGATTACCTATAGGCAAAGTTTGGTCGATGGTGGTACCTTCATAAATCTGAGTGCCATCGAGCAACCATGTCACAGTGGTGTAGTGAACAGGAGTCACCTTGATTTCCAACTTATAATTAGTCTTGCGGTCTATCTTGGAATCAGCCAAGTCGGTGTTCAAGATACGTGGTGCGTCATCTTCGCTGACGGTGAAGTATGGATCATCGTCAGAAGAGCAAGAAGACAAGGTAGATGTACCAGCCAGTGCGAAACCCACGGCTAAGAGCATCATCATAGCCTTCAAGACTTTTCCCTTATATTGTTTCATTGTCTTATTCATAATTAATTATTCTATTCTATTGTCCTATAAGACTTAACATTTAACACTTAACATTAAACACTACTTGCTATATCCCTTTCCGAATGGAGGATTGAAGTCTGGCTGAAGGTTTACATCAGCCTTGTCCCACCAGAGGTGCTTGTGCCAATCGTCTGTACCACCCATGCGGTCGATGGCAGCCTTGTAGTTGGCATTGTTGTACTGAGCTTCCAACTCAGGATACTGCAAGCGGACAGGCATTGACCAGTTAGAATCCGTATAAGTGAAACCATTCTTGGTCAAGAGATCACGATTCAAGATGGCAGGATAGTCAGAGCGGCGCATGTTAGCCCAACCCTCAGAAGGGTTCATCATGTGGAGAATCCAAGCCTGGGTGTTGATGGTCTCCTTAGGATTGTCACCCAACTTGTTGTTGGCAATGAACTCATTGATCTCATCCTCAGAAATCTTGTTGGACGTGAGATAATAGTTGTTGAGCAACTCCATGCTGGCACGAACACCAGCCTCGTAGTGACTCTCTGCATCACCACCACCTACATTCCAACCCTTGGTTGCAGCCTCAGCCTTGAGGAACTCTACCTCTGCATAGCTCATCAAGTCGCCAGGACAAGAAGGCATCTCGAAGTCGATGTTCAGGCAAGGACGACTAGCTCGGGCTATATAATCAGAGTTGGCATAAGTGTTCTCGTCTATCTCTGCATACTTCTTCAAAGTAGGAAGGTCATCCAACGTAGCTGGATTCATCCAGTCTGTGTACCAGGCTGCACCAGGGTTGCAAGGCTCCTCACCGAGGTTCTTGCTTTTGAAGTAAGCCAGGAAATCATCGGTCAAGTCGATGTTCTGCTCCTTATCTGGCTTCACCTGACTACGCTTGATATTGTAGTAGTGACGGCAGATGCGATAGAGACGAGGGTCGTTGGTATTCTGCAACTGATAGAACAAGGTAGAGCATATCATGGTAGGCGATGTGGCATCCTGACCATAGAGAGTCTCGCTCAATGCATTGGCACGGAAATCGTAATCGTTGGCTCCATCATAATAGGTAAATGGAGCATCAGCATACTTGATATAAGCATCATCGGCTGCACTGGCGATGGCACCGGCAGCTACAGCCTTCTCAAACTCCTCCTTTGCCTTCTGTGGATTAACATCGGAAATGCGCATGGCATAGCGCATACGGAGTGCATTGGCATACTTCTTCCACTGAGCTACATCACCACCCATGCTGGTGACATCACCAGAAATGTGGTCGGTACCTGTGCCAAGCTGCTTCTCGCAAGCGTCAAGTTCATCGAAGAACCAGCTGTAGAGTTCCTCTACGGTATCATACTTAGGGTTGGAGATACCTGAGATATAACCCAGACCTGCCTCCGAACAAGGCACGTCACCGTAGGTATCTGCCAAAACTGCCGTGATATAGACACGATGGATACGAAGTGCTGCATTCAAGTTTGCCTTGTCAGCAGAATTGTGGATGGCATCCACAAGGTTCTTGATACCGATTTCATAATAGCGGTCCCAAACTCGACGGGTCATATCATCTTCTCTGAAATTAGAACCAGCGTAATTGGTTACATTCCAACCACCAGCGAAATACTGTGGAAAACCAGTTATATAGTTACGGTAGGTATCCATCAGACTGAAGTCACCGTAAGTCTGCAACAAAGCTGTTGTCAACTGTGCGTTAGGGTCGAGCTCGCTCACCTTGGTCTTGTCGGTATTGATGTTGCTCAAGGTATCATCAGAGCAAGAAGTCATCGCAGTGCCGGTTGCCATCAGGGCGAAAGCCATCATCAGGCTGCTCTTACCTATATATTTCTTGATTATATTGTTCATTTTCTTACCTTATTATATATTAGAACTCTTCTAAAGAAATTGATTCATTTTTTCGAGACTAGAACTTCACGTTCACGTTCAAACCATAACTCTTGCGAGATGGCAGGGAACCATATTCCAGACCGAGACCTGAGGTGTTGTAGCTGGAGTCTGGGTCGATGTTAGGAATGTTCTTCCAAACAATGAATGGGTTACGAGCCACGAAGGATACGGTCAAGCCCTTGACATACTTGCCCAGGATGCTCTCTGGGAAGGTATAGCCGAAAGTAATCTCACGACACTTCACGTAAGAGTTGTCGTAAACGAAGGCACTCTGCACGCCATTTGCCACATGCTTCCAGTAATCTTCAGGGTTCACGGCGATGTCGTTCTTGCGATAAGTACCGTCGCCATTGTCGATGACACCATCTACGACAAATCCCTTGCAGTTACCTGCTGCACGCCATGCGGCAAGATCCATACCCGAAGCCTTGCGAGCCTCCTCAGAAGAGTACCACTCCTCACGGCCTGCCAATGTTCCCTTTGCCTTACCTGTCTGATATGCTGAACGCATGGACATAGAGTAGATGTCGGCACCTACCTTCACATCGAATGCTGCTGAGAGGCGGAAGTTCTTGTAGCTGAAGGTTGAGTAGAAACCACCTGTCCAGTCCCAAGTAGAGTTGCCGATGGTCTTGACCTTCTGGTCAATCTTTGGAAGACCAGTAGCTGCATCGACAACCACCTGTCCCTTGTCGTTGTAGAGGAAGTCGTGTCCACGGATAGCTCCATAGTTCTCGCCAACCTGAGCACCTACTGATACACCGCACCATGTGGCCTTGGCAAGCTCAAAATAGTCCATGCCATCGGTGAGCGACTTCACCTTGTTGGTATTCTTCGAGAAGTTGACACCCAAGTCCCAAGCGAAGTCCTTGATCTGCAAGGCACGGGCATTGAGGGCAATCTCGACACCCTGGTTCTGAATCTCACCGGCATTGATGAGGCGGTAAGCATAGCCAGAGGTGGTGGTTGAAGCCAAACTCAAAATCTGGTTCTTGGAGTTCTGGTTGTAATAGGTGGCATCCAAGCCCAAGCGTCCGTTAAGGAACTTCATCTCCAAACCTACCTCGTAAGAACCTGTCATTGTAGGCTTCAAATCCTTGTTCGGCTGTGTTGAGTTGGCTATCATACCGATGGTATAACCCGAGTAGCTGTACTTGCCCGTGGTATAGTTGAGTGCCAACAGGTATGGATCGGTATCGCTACCTACCTTTGCCCAAGATGCGCGAATCTTACCATAATTGATGAACTTCTTGTTCTTGATAAACTCAGAGAAAACCAAACTACCCGATACAGATGGATATACGTATGTATTGTTATTTGTAGGGAGCGTAGACGACTTATCGCCACGGAGGGTTCCCTCCAAATAGTAAGTATGCTTGTAGCCGAGGCTTGCGCTGGCATAGAGAGAGCTGATCTGTTTCTTGTACATGCTCTCACGAGTGTTCTGTTCCTGATAGTTCATGATATTCTGGATGCCATTCATCTGCTGGTTGAGACCGACGTTGGTAGTGGTCTTGTTGTTCACCTTGAAGATGTTACCACCAGCGGTAGCGTTGACATCGAAGTCGCCCCATGAGTTGTTGTAGAGGGCGAGTATCTCGGCATTAAGTGTGCGGTTGTTGAAGATTTGGTCGGTAAGCTTTCCGGCAGGAGTTCCTGGAGTTGTCTTGGCGATGAAGTCCTCGAAGTTCATGCTGTTGATGTCGGTACCAATAGTACCCTGCAACTTGAGGTGCTTGTTGATGTTCCAGATTGCCTTACCCGTAAAACGGAACACGTCCTTGCCGGATGTATTGCTGTTCTTATAGAGATCCCAGTATGGGTTCTTGTTATACTGATCGTTACCATTCCAGTTGGAGTAGTTGCCGTCGGCATCCTCATAGTGCTTCAACCAAGCCTGGTCGTAGGTACCCACCAGGGTCATGAGGTTCTTACCCACGTTGCTCTGGGAGTCACCAAGGGCAGGACGGTTCTTTACCTTCTCACGAGTATAGTTGGCGGTGAAGTCGAAGTCAACAGGACCTGCAGAGGTATTCACACGGAGGTTGAAGTTGTCACGACTCATATTGGTATTTGGCAAGATATCCTTGTTGCGCATATCGGTAACAGAGAAACGCATACCCGTCTTACCGGAATTTACTGAGAGAATGGCAGAGTTCTGGGTAGTGAAACCTGTACGGAAGAAACCAGAAGCATTGTTAGGATGCATCATGAATGGACGTTCCTCGCCATCGAAATATTTGAACATGAAGTCATCGGCCTTAGGTCCCCAACTGGCATTGGTACCAGAAGTGCTCGAATTAGGAAGCTCACCATTGTAGCCAGCACCATATATCTCCTGGATGTCGTCCCATTTAGCCAACTGTGTATCGATAGTATAAGAACCATTGTACTCCACGGAAATCTTATCCTTCTCCGCCTTCTTGGTCGTAATCAAGATAACACCATGGGAAGCACGGCTACCATAGAGGGCAGAGGCAGCAGGACCTTTCAATACGGTCATCGTCTCGATATCGTCAGGATTGATGGCAGAGATACCATCACCGAGGTCATAACCACCAGCTTCACCAGCACTGCCAAAGTTGGTATTATCCAAAGGCACACCATCCACCACGTAAAGAGGCTGGTTATTGCCTGCCATTTCTGTATTACCACGAAGAAGCACGCGGGTAGAACCAGAAGCACCGCCAGCGGTGTTCTGCACAACGAGACCAGCCACCTTACCTGAAAGAGAGTTGATGACGTTGGTTTCCTTCGCCTTGGTGAGTTCCTCACCCTTCACTTCCTCCAAGCCATAGCCGAGAGCCTTGCGGTCGCGCTTGATACCAAGGGCGGTAACAACGACCTCATTCAAGGCCTTACCATCCTCTTGCATCTGTATTTTCATGCCATTAGCAGCTTTCACGGTCATCGTCTTGTAACCGATGTAGCTCACTTCGAGCGTTGCTCCAGGCTTGCAGTTCAACGTAAAGTTACCATCTATATCGGTAACGGCACCGTTGGTTGTACCAGCCACCTTCACGCTAGCGCCAATCAAGGTTTCGCCAGTGGCATCCACCACTGTACCCTTGATGCCTTGGTTCTGCTGAACGCTCATCGCAGCATTGTTCATCTGGGCAGCGAGAATGGCAGAAGCAGGCATCCACATCAAACCTGCACCGAGCAGGCCGAGAAACATAGTTTTCTTTCTCATAATTGATATATTGTTTTTAGTTTAACATTATTCTTTCCCAAAGATTCCTTCGAGAATCCAAGGAGCATTCACCTTCATACTCTTGAAACGGTCGAAGATGCCATACTTCTCAGAGCCGTTGCCGAAGTGGTTGTTGTCCCAAACGAAAGTAGAGAAGCCTCGTTTGCGAGCCTCCGTAGTCAAGAACTTACAGTAGTAGGTCATGTTTTCATGCACTTTCGCTGAGTTTGACTTATAGTGATCGGTTACTCCCCACTCTCCTATTACGATACCCAGTCCTTTGTTGCTCCAGGTATTCACCGCCTTGTCGAAGAAATCCGTCATCGTCTTCTCGTTGTCTGCAGGTATCTTGCCAGCATCCTTGTAGGCATCACCCCAGTAATCGTAGGTGCAATCGCCGGCGTAGCTCCATGGCTGATAGTAGTGAAATTCCACACTCATATAGTTGTTGCCATTGCCTTCGGCATCCTTCGGAATGATGAAATCTCCATTCTCTATGCCAAACCATGGGTTACAAACGTAAGTCTGTAAGATGAGGTGGCGCTTGGCATTGTTGCCGCCTGTGGCACGAACCACATCCACGAATATCTGATTGTAAGCATTCTGCACTTCGAGATTCTCGGCAGTAGGTTTGCCCCAGTTATCTTTGATATGCACTTCGTTAGTTCCTGCGAAAGCAAGACGATAATCATAATTGGCAAACTCAGAAGCGATATTCATCCAGAGGAGCGCAAGCTTCTGGCAGTTTTCTTCCTTATATTGATAGGTAGGACGACCTTCGAGCCATTTTTCATGATGCACATTGATGATAACCTTGAGGTCATTATCCAGGCACCAGCCCACCACCTCCTTGATGCGAGCAATCCAAGCCTTGTCGATGCTCATCGCCTGAGCGTTGGTAATGTGGCACTGCCAACGGATTGGAATACGGATGGCATTGAAACCTGCCTTCTTCACGGCTTGTATCATCTTCTTGGTAACAACGGGATTGCCCCAGGCTGTCTCTGCATGGATAGAACCATCAGGGTTGCCAATCTGCATCGACTCACCATCCTGTCCAGGAGCTGAACACTCGAATTCATTGCCAAGATTCCACCCCACAACATCTTTATTCCATTGCTGGGCAGTAGGTATGGATTCGCCTACACCATCAGAACTGCCGGATGAGGGCAATGTACTTGCTTCGCATGAGAAACATGTGAAGACGCCTATTAAAAAGAGGCTAATTTTCAAAAAGTTCCTTCTCATTTTTATGTTTATATTGTTATTGTTTCGTTTTTTAAATAACTGTTTGACTTACTTAACAGAATCTGGTTGCAAAGATAAAGAAAAGGAACTTTCAGAGGGTTAGATAACAAACAAAAAAAGGTTTCAAATCAGACATATCGTCTAAACAGAAACCTTTTCTTTGAATTTAAAACTCTAATTTACAGATACTTACTTGGAGAAACCCCAAAGTGCTTTTTAAATACAGTACTAAAGTACTTCACATTTACAAAACCGGCTTTCACAGATACATCCAGCACACTATCCCCCTGTTTCAGGAAGATTGCAGCCTGCTCCAGACGTATCAAACGCATAAAATCCTGCGGACTTTGACCCGTAAGAGTCTTCAGCCTACCATAGAAAAGCGTTCTGCTCATCGCCATCTCTCTACAGAGTCGGTCGATATTAAAGTCTGTATCGCTCAGATGAGTCAACACCAGACGGGTAGCTTTATCTACAAAAGCCTGGTCTTGTGGATCCAGAACAGCTTCTGCCACATTTTCGAATGTCTGGCCTTGCTTATTCAAGACAGTATCATTCTTTTTCTCTTCAGAAGCTCCAGTAGGTTCCAAGTGTTCATCGGAAGAATCAGAACCCACAATCTGCTCGGAAGAAGCAGACCCAGAAGCAACCTCTCCTCTAACAAGAGCAAGGCTTCTGTCCATATAATACTGACTCAACCGGCGACGATTCTTCAAAATACTGGCAACCTTACTCGCAAGAATAGCAGTATCGAATGGCTTGGCTATATAGTCATCAGCACCAAGTCCGAGTCCCTCTATCATAAAGTCACGACCAGCCTTAGCAGTCAGCAGGATAACAGGCAGCCATGAGGTTTCCTTATTTTCCTTGATGCTGCGACAGAACTCATCTCCGTGCATTCCCGGCATCATGACATCAGAAACAACGATATCACATACCCCGCCCTCTTTCAAATATTTCAAGGCAGCCTCTGCACTCTCCACATCAACTACTTGATAAGAATCACCAAAAGTCATTCTGATATATTTGCGAAGATCTTCATTGTCATCGACAAAAAGAAGAGTATCCGTTGAAACATCAGCATCCTGCAGAACCGCAGAAGACACAGTCTGGCAAGTTTCATCATGCTTATCTTCAGCTAAAGAAGATTCAGTTGCAACATTTTTCTTTTCTCCAACAAGCCGAACAGAAGAATCTGTTACATGACCTAATGGCATCTTCACACAGAAAGTAGTACCCTTTCCTTCCTCACTTACGAAACTAAGCTTTCCACCTAATTTCTCTACAAGCTTCCGTGTAAGCATCAGTCCTAATCCACTTCCCATTTCCTGAGAATTTATCGCATTAGAAGCTCTGAAGAAGGTCTTGAAGATACTCTTAATTTCGGCCTTTGGAATACCTATACCTGTATCACATACATGAATCATAGCCATCTTACCTTCAACAGAAGCCGACAACGTAACCTTTCCACCTTGAGGTGTATATTTGATAGCATTCGAGAGAAGATTTTCCAATATCAGATCCATCATTTTGACATCAGAATGAATCTGTTGCTGCGGACACGTTTCAATACACAGTTGAATATGCTTCTCCTGAGCTGCCAATACAAACTTTTCCAACTGCACACGTAAAAGCATCGGCAATTCTATATCTTGCAAGCGAACCTGTTCGGCAGACTGCTCTACCTTTTGGAAGTCAAGCAATTCTGTAACCATCTTCAATAGTTTGTTGCCGTTGCGATGCGCCATATCCAAGAATCCACGGCTTTTCTCACTCAAGCTGGAATCATTAGCCAGATTATCAAGAGGAGCCAACACGAGACTCAAAGGAGTACGTATGTTATGGGCAGTATTAACGAAGAAATTGATTTTCTCATCATAATACTTTCGCTGTAAGCGCTCTTTGTAATACTGCCAGACAAAATATAAGATGGCAGCAAAAATACAGAGATAGATAATCCATGCCCACCAGGTATTCCACCAAGGTTGGGCTATATGAATTTCCAAAGCTGTTTCTCCCAATTCTCTACCATTACTTCTGCAGATAGCCTTTACATGAAGCACATAGCTGCCCGAAGGCAAATTTACAAATCGTGCCAACTGATTAGAAGATGGTTTACTCCAATTACGGTCGTATCCTTCCAAATAATATTGATATTGGATATCATACTGGTATTGATAATTGATACTCTCGAAAGAAACAACCAGCGTATTCTCATTATGGCTAAGACTCAATTTGCCTTCCTTCAACATTTCAAAGAGACATTCATTCCAGTAATCGGAACGTTCGACACCTTCAACCTCAACACTATGAATACGAAGTGGAGCGGCATAATTCAAACCTTTGGCAAACATAGGAGTCAAAGCGACAACTCCATCGTTGCTGCCAAAAAGCACCCTGCCATCTGAAGTACACGCAACAGACATTCGGTTATACTCACGTTCCATTCCCTTAAAGATGTTGAGGTTTACTATCTTCCCCTGTTTCATGAACGCCAATCCTTTATCCGTACTGATCCACAAATTGCCATTAATACCTTTTATAAGTCCATAAACAGTATTAGAAGGCAAAGCGTCCTGATTAGTATAACGCTTAAACTTCTTTGTCAGTAAATCATAATCATAGAGTCCTCCTCCATCCGTTCCAATCCAGATATGACGGGAATTCTGAAAAGACATACTGTTGACAAACAAATTAATGTCTTTTTCGGGATACTGTTCAGGATAAAAGAAACGACGAGGATGCAAAGGTTCGCGCTTATCAATCAAATAGCCTCCATGCGAAGTTCCTACAGCAATAAAACGCCTATCCGGTGATTCCGTGATGCATTGCACTTCGTTGACAGGCAGATAGAATACCGACTTTCCCGTTCCATTCAAATTATATTTATCTGAAGGGAAACAAGCCATATCTCCATCCAAACATCCCACCCAAACATTACCATCACTATCAGTAAAAAGACTGAATACGTAATCACTCTTCAACATTCCTGTTTCCACAGAATAAGCAGGCATACTAGTGCCATCAGCATGAACCTGATATACGCCATTACCATAGGTACCAACCAGAATTCTGCCGTCTACAGTCTGACAAATCGTAAGCGCCACTTTATTATATAATCCATGATGCCAAAGACGAGTCTGCGCATCATAGACACTTACTCCTTTATCTGTGGCATACCATATTTTCCCATCACGGCTTTGGAAAACATCGTTCACACAATTATCTATCAGTGATTGATTGTTGAGATATTCATGTGTGATATATTCCAATGTATGTTTCATCGGTATTGCCAAATCTACTCCTCCCGAGTAAGAGCCTGTCCATAAATCGCCAAAACGATCGCAGCACAAGGTATATAATCCATTACCATTCAGCACGTTACCTGGACGTCCATCTGTATCAAGCAAGAGTCTGGTTTGTTTATTCGAACTGTCATAAGCATATATTCCAGCTCCATCTACAGCCATCAGAAGAGTCTGCTTATCATATAAAATGATTGAACGTACTGGAATTTTAGGAATGTTTTGCAAAGATTGGAAATCAGCAGATTTTATCAGCTTCCAAGTACGATCATCCACTACTTTAACTCCTTCGTGAAAAGTACCCAGCCAGATACGATGTCCCACAATATCATGATAAGAGGATACTACAGAACTGCCACTAATCTTCTTTTCTAACTTCCGGGCAGACATCGAATAGCAATAAACATCTTTAAATGTTCCTATCAAGAGTTTCTGACCTATAAATTGGATATGATTAATATAGGTATTTTTCAATACAAACCTACCCTTAGCTGTCTCCCGAACTATCTCCTTTCCATCAGTAGCTGCTGATAAGCAATAAATGCCTCTATCCATAGCTAACCAGAAATTGCCCTTTTCGTCTACCAACAGTTCGTTCAACACGATACTTCCGCCTAAAATATGCTGAAGATTACATTTCAAGACAAATGCATCTTTCCTCTTATCATATATATACACCTTTCCCTTGTTGTCGTAGGCGTAAATCAGATGTTGCGCATCCTTAGTCAGTTTAATACATCTACCACTAGCATCACTATACGGCATCTCTGTGTATAAAGTATAATTGGTTACTTGTTGCCCATTATATCGGTCAACTCCACGCTTAGTACTTATCCACATGGCACCATCCTCTGCCTCGACAATAGAATAAACTCGAGGGCTGGAAAGACCATTGTCAGCATTGAGATTGGAAAGCATGAACATATTTCTGGAAATATGCGCATATGCCTGAAGAGCCGATGCCAACAGCAGCAATATAATTAGAGTACAGGATTTATATCGTTTCATAATTCTTTCATTGATCTTATTTGGGGACAAAGATAATACAAAAAAATGAAAAACAAATAGAATAATGAGATAAAATGAAAAAAATCTATTATCTTTGCAAGATATTAATATAAAGATATAGACTATGATCAAAAGATTATTATCCTTTCTAGACGCATCGCCAGTGAATTTCCTGGCAGTAAAGAATATCTCCGAGGAATTGGAGAAGAACGGGTTCCGCCGTATGAACCCACAGGAGCCTTTGGGCAAGATTGAAGCGGGTGAAAAGTTCTTCGTTACCAAGAACGACTCTTCCATCTACGCCTTCCAAATCGGAAAGAAGCCTTTGGCAGATGCCGGTTTCCACATGATCTGCGCCCACTGCGACTCGCCTACCTTCCGCATCAAGCCAAATGCTGAGATGCTTTGCGAGGGCGGTATCGTAAAACTGAATACCGAGGTTTATGGTGGTCCTATCATGTCAACCTGGTTCGACCGTCCGCTCACCCTGGCAGGTAGAGTTATCGTGAAGGGCGAGAATGCGATGAATCCCCAGACGCTCCTTCTTCATGTAAAGCGCCCATTGCTGCAGATCAGCAATCTCGCTATCCACTTCAACCGTCAGGTGAATGATGGTGTGAAGTTGAGCAAGCAGAAGGATGTACTCCCTATCCTCGGCATCATCAATGATGAACTGGAGAAGGGTAACCTCCTGATGAATGTGATAACCGACGAACTGAATATCCAGAAAGAGGATGTTCTTGATTTCGATCTCTATCTGGCTGATGCCACTCCAGCCTGCACCTTCGGTGTACACGATGAGTTTATCTCTTCAGGCAGACTCGATGACCTGTCTATGTGCTGGGCTGGCGTAGAGGCGATGATTGCATCTGATGCCAATAATACCACCCAGGTTCTCGCTATCTTCGATAATGAAGAAACGGGGTCTCAGACCAAGCAGGGAGCCGGAAGTCCATTCCTTTCATATATGCTCCAGCGCATCGCCCTGGCACAGAGCCATACAGAAGAGGCTTATTATCAGGCAGTAGAGCGTGCCTTCATGATTTCAGCCGATAATGCGCATGCCTGGCATCCTAACTATAGCGAAAAATTCGACCCTACGAATCATCCTAAGTTGGGCGGTGGTCCGGTCATCAAGTTCAATGCAGCCCAGAAGTATGCGAGCGATGCTGTATCAGCAGCCATCTTCGCCAACATCTGCGATGCAGCCGGTGTACCATGCCAGCGTTTCGTAAACCACAGCGATGTAGCAGGTGGCAGCACCTTGGGCAATATCCTCGCCTCTTCCATCCCATTGAAGGGTGTGGATATGGGCAATGCCATCCTCGCTATGCACAGTTGCCGCGAAACCGGTAGCGTTATCGACCATGAATATTGCGTGAAGGCTTTCACCAAGTTCTATCAGTTGTAAGCAATCCCGATTTATCTCTTCACTCTTCACCTTCTCGCCCGTAACCCCTCTGTTTATCGGGGTTTCGGGAGGTGAAGAGTTTTCTTTATCTCTTCACCTACTCTTCACCCCTCTTCACCCATTTATCTTTTTTCTCATTAAAAATTATTTAAAAATCAGTTTCTCCGTTCTATCAGCCAGGAAAAGAGGGATGTTGATAAAGGAATCATCCCTCTTGAGATTAAGCATCGAATATCTGATGCGCAAACCAGGTGAGTACCTTTTGTTATACTCTATCAAACTACGCCCCGTGACACTGGTACCCGACTTCACTTCCACCGGAATAACTTCCAAACCACGCTGAACAATAAATTCCACTTCTGCTTTATTACCCGAAGCCCAATAATGGGAACAATTAACGCCATTAGCCACTAGACTCTGAAGAATATAATTCTCTGCCAAAGCGCCCTTATATTCTTTAAATATAGGATTATCAACCAGATAAGCCTCAGGACTCAAATCAGCAAGCACTCTCAATAATCCCACATCAAGACTATAAATCTTGAAGATGCTCAAATCTTCATACGATTTCAAAGGAACTTGCGGAGTAGAGCACAAGCTTACCTTATATATCAATCCCGCATTTTTAAGCCATGTAAGAGCATCCTCATATTCCCTCGCTCTTGCACCAGGACGAACCAGCTGATAAACAAACTTTCTATTTTCCTTAGCCAACTGTGACGGCAAAGACTTCCAAACATGCGAAATCCTATTAGCCAGTAAAGGCGTAGCATGCTTCACAAAGTCCAAGGAATAATCTTGCAAGATATTACGTAGAGTTATTTCCACGCCACTCAGATCCTTTTCTATCATCTTCATTGCCGCAGCTGGCATTCCACCAGATATACGATAGGCAGTAAATGCCTGAGAAAGTCTATCAAAAAAAACGTCAGGAAGAGGTTCCAAGCTATCTATTGACATATAATATTGGTAAAGCCTTTCATCTCGCTGCTCCAAAAACTCAGAAAAAGTGACAGGATACATATTTATATGGTCAACCTTACCCACAGGAAACGAAAAGCCTTGATGACCAAATGCCAACCCCAAAAGAGAACCAGCACAAGCCACAACATATTCCGGCGTCTTTTCGCAGAAATATTTCATTGCGCTAATGGCTTCCGGACAGTCTTGTATCTCATCAAGAATAAGCAAAGTCTTCTGAGGCAAAATAGGTTCTGAAGTAAGATATGACAATTGCTCGATGATTTGCAGCGGGTTCTTGGTCTTGCGAAAGATATCGCAGACTCCCTCTTCTTCATTGAGACTAAAATATGCGCAATGCTCAAAATATTCTTCTCCGAACTTCTGAAGTACAGAAGTCTTTCCTACTTGTCGAGCGCCCAGCATAATCAATGGCTTACGGTCTTTTTTAGCTCTCCATTGTTTTAATTCTTGAATAATTATTCTATTAAACATTTTTTAGCATCTCCATCGTTAAAGTGCGGAAAATGTGTAAGTTTACACATTTCTGATACTTCTTTTGTGAAATTCTCCACATTTTCCACACTTGAGTTTTATTTTTCATCGCAAAGATACTAAAAAAACGACAAGCAAACAAGCATTTACTACATTTTTAACCAACTTTATTACATCATTTATTTCAAGAGGAGCATAAGACCATCCGTAAGATTCTTTCTAGCTCATTAAAAAAAGAAGAAAAAGCATGGCGGTTTGGGAAAATAATCGTAAATTTGCAATTGGAAAACAAAGATTAGGAATTATGGTAGAGACTAACGATAGAATATTGCCGGTAGGCATCCAGTCTTTCGAGGAAATCAGAAAGGGTGGATACCTTTATGTTGACAAGACAGATATCATCTGGCAACTTGCCAACAGAGGGAAAAAGTATAATTACCTGAGCCGCCCACGCCGCTTTGGTAAATCCGTTCTTGTAGATACGCTCGAAGCCTACTTCATGGGCAAGAAGGAACTCTTCGAGGGGTTGAAGATTATGCAGATGGAGACGGAATGGGTGAAGCGACCTGTCATCAGACTGGATATGAGCCGTGCGGGCGCAGAGCCGGAAAGTCTGAAAGGTTATCTAGACTATACCTTTCAGGAATATGAATCTTTGTATGAGATAGAAACAAGAGGTAATTCTCCGTTAGCTACTCGTCTGATAGAAATTATAAAGACTGCATACAACAAAACAGGTTT
>ERZ1023853.179-NODE-179-length-16232-cov-14.217098_pt1 | contig 16232 bp, 15 predicted proteins | sample MGYA00380386_ERZ1023853 | MGnify/ENA primary metagenome ERZ1023853 (study PRJEB33179, sample SAMN07449009) | human gut metagenome | biome: Human-gut; feature: Human associated habitat; material: Faeces | host: Homo sapiens | place: India: Bhopal | collected...
ATGCTCCTATCAACGAGAAGGAGATTGACCTCATCCAGAAGATGAACGACTTCGCTGCAGCCGTAGCCGATGCCGGCAACAACTACAACCCTGGTGGCATTGCCAACTACTGCTACGAGTTGACCAAGGAGTTCAACCAGTTCTACCACGACTACAGCATTCTGAATGCTGAGAGCGAGGCAGAGAAGATTACCCGTCTGGTTCTTGCAGCCAATGTTGCCAAGATTCTGAAGAACGGTATGGCTCTGCTCGGTATCGAGGTTCCAGAAAGAATGTAATATTTACATAAGATATAATAACCTACAATTGAATATTGACTATTGACAAATAATGAGCACCCCCAGAGCCAGACTCTGGGGTTTGCTCATTTCGTTTTTATAGGGGTTAGGACTCTTTATAATAAAGGTCTGTGTTCTTTATAAAGGTCATTATTCTAAGTTTTTATCAATCAATTCTATTTCCTATTTCTATAGGATAGAATTCTAAAACAATGATCAACAGAAAATAAAAGAATAGAAAAAATGAATAAGATGCCCGTAAATCCTCCTTCATGGAGAAACGATACCGTGTTGCCTTTGCCCAACGAGGTAAAGGCGAATGCCTGGGCTGTGGATGCCGCCTGTTCCGGCAATCCGGGTCCGATGGAATACCAATGCATTGATCTCCAGACTGGTGAGCAGGTTTTCCACTATGGTCCCATTCACGGCACCAACAACATCGGCGAGTTCCTTGCCATCGTCCACGCTCTAGCCCTGATGGCCCAGCGAGGCATCACCGACAAGGTAATCTATAGCGACAGCGTAAATGCCCAGCTCTGGGTAAACAAGAAGCAATGCAAGACCAAGCTGGAGCGCACTCCTCAAACCGAGCAGCTCTATCAGGTCATCGCCCGTGCCGAAAATTGGCTCCGCACCCACCCCATCACCGTGCCTATCTTTAAATGGGAAACAAAGAAGTGGGGCGAGATTCCAGCCGATTTCGGAAGAAAAGGATAAGATTCTTCTTCTAAAATTTCACTATTTTGCGCGAAGTAGGATTTTTACCCCATTTCGCGCAGAATAGCGTATCACTATTTTGCGCGAAATGGTAGTTTCAGTACCATAGCAGCAAAATAAGGCTAATAGAAAAGATTAGCGCACAACACTTTTATGTTTTTTAACTCCATCAGCACACGAAAGTTCGGTAATTATTTGGAAGTTTCAAGAATTAATCGTAATTTTGCACCAAATCTAAATAGATTCATAACTAGCTAACTTGTAATTATTAATAATTCAACTAAACAATGAAACAAAAACATTTATTTTGGGGAACTGCGGTTGCACTGACCTTCCTCTTCAGCGCATCAGCTATTGCACAACCTAGACACACCAAGAAAAAGGTGAAGAAAGTGGTTGAGGTAAAGGTTGACGTATGTCCGTTTACGGACAAATGGGTAGAAGACGAGACTAAGTTTGAGGATCGCAAAGAAAAAGCCCATGCTACTTTCGTGCCATATTCTACTACTGCTTCCATGCAGCAGGACGACTACTACAAATTCCCATGGCTCACACCTAAGCACGCCAACTACCTTCTGCTCAACGGCAAGTGGAAGTTCCACTATACTGCCGACTGGAAACAGGGCAAGCCTGAAAAGGATGATTTCTGGGCAGACAACGCCGATGTTTCTTCATGGAAGGAACTTCAGGTGCCTCTGAACTGGGAAATGGCTGGATACGATGTGCCTGTATATAATAATGTGGGCTATCCTTTCGAGAACAAACCGCCATTCATCACAGCCTTCAAGGATAACTTCGACAAGAATCCGGTAGGTTCTTATCGCCGTAACTTCAACCTGCCTAAAGGTTGGGAAACCGGAAAGCGTGTATTCCTGCACTTCGACGGTGCCTGCAGCGCCATCGTGGTTTGGGTAAATGGTAAATATGCCGGTTATTCGCAAGGTGCCAACACCGATGCAGACTTTGATGTTACCAACCTGGTTCGCAAGGGCGACAACAACGTATCTGTACGCGTTTACCGCTGGAGCGACGGCTCTTATCTGGAGGGACAGGATATGTGGCACCTGGGTGGTATCCACCGCGATGTTTATCTCGTAGCCACTCCAAAGACCTTCGTAGCAGATCATTACATCACTTCTGCCCTGAACAGCGATTATGCATCAGGCAACCTGAATGTTGACCTGACTATCAATAACGCTGCCAAGGAGAACTCTCAGAAGACGCTGGAGATCGAGCTCCTCGACCCTCAGGGAAAATCTGTTGGCAAGCAGTCGGCACAGGTTGCCATGACTGCTAAGGACGGCGAGAAGAACTGCCGCCTTACCATCGACAACCTGACCGGTCTGAAGGCCTGGACCTCAGAGCAGCCTAATCTCTATACCGTTATCGTTCGCCAGAAGACAGGCGACCAGGAAGAGATGGTATTCTCTACCAAATACGGCTTCAGAGATGTTGCCATCAAGGGCAAACTGGTTTATGTAAACGGCAAGCGAGTATTCTTCAAGGGTGTCAACACCCAGGATATTCACCCACTCTATGGCCACGCCATCGACGTGGAGACCATGCTTCGCGACGTAATCCTGATGAAGCAGGCCAATGTGAACACCGTTCGTACCAGTCACTATCCTCGTCAGGCAAAGATGTATGCCATGTTCGACTACTACGGATTGTACTGTATGAACGAGGCTGACGTGGAGTGCCACAACAACCACTCACTCTCTAACAATCCTACCTGGCGCGCTGCTTATGTTGACCGCACAGAGCGCATGGTATTGAGAGACCGCAACCATCCTAGCGTGGTATTCTGGTCGCTCGGCAACGAGTCGGGCGGTGGCGATAACTTCCAGGCTACCTACGATAAGATTAAGGAGCTTTTGCCTGGTCGCGACGCTTGGGTTCACTACGAGGGCTACAAGCACGGTGCCAAGTACTCTGACTTCGGTTCAGACATGTATCCAAGAATCGAGGTTGTGAAAAAACAGATGGATGGCCTCAACGACAAGCCTTACTTTATCTGTGAGTATGCTCATGCCATGGGTCAGGCTGTGGGTAACCTGCAGGAATACTGGGATCTCATCGAGGCAAGTACCGGTATCACCGGTGGCTGCATCTGGGACTGGGTTGATCAGGGTATCTACGATACACGCCGCATCCGCAAGGGTCTTCCTTTGAAGAATCCTAAGACCGGACTCCACTACTACACATCCGGTTACGACTATACCAAGATGAACAATGGTTACAGAGGATTCCAGGGCGACTTCATGAGCAACGGTATCATTACTCCAGGCAGAGAGTGGACGGCTAAGCTCACCGAGGTGAAGTATGTTTACAGAGATGTGAACTTCGAGTCTTTCTACAGTCGCGTGCTCACCTTGAAGAACAAGTGCGCATTCACCAACCTGGCTGATGTCTATAATCTCAGCTACGAAGTGCTCCGCAATGGCGTATCTGTAGAGAAGAACCAGGTGGCTATCCCATCTGTATTGCCAGGCAAGACCTGCGATATCAACATCCCATACACCACCGCTGTAGATGATAAGGCAGAGTATGTCATCACCTTCAGCCTCGTTCTGAAGAAGTCAACTTCCTGGAGCAAGCAGGGTTATATGATGGCTCAGCAGCAGTTCAAGCTTTCTGCAGAGAATGCAGGTGGCACATCTGTTGCCGACCCTACCTTCGTGCAGAAAGACCATGGCAAGTTGCCAGCTATCCAGGAGAAGGGCAAGCTGAGGGTGAAGGATAACACTATCACCGGCAAGGACTTCAGCATCACATTCGCGGAAGATGGTACCATCGCCAACTGGACTTATCGCAATACCCAGCTCGTTCAGCCTAACGCTGGTCCTGACTTCAACGGCTTCCGCCGCATCGCCAACGACAACGTGAACCTGGGTGCTACAGGTGGTATTGCCGAGAACGAGAATAAGGAAGAGGGTGCACTCACCGGCAAGAAGATGATGGTGAAGGCTCCTAGGAAGCAGGGCAAGAACGTGGTTGTGGAGACTGCCGTTACCAACGGTAAGGATACTCACCAGATTGCTTACATCATCTATCCTAACGGAACCGTGGATATGAAGGTGACTACTAACAATTCTTCTGAGGAAACCCGAAGAATTGGTATTACCATGCAGTTTGCACCTGGTTTCGAGAACGTTGAATATTATGCCAAGGGTCCTTGGAGCAACTACATCGACCGCCAGAGAGGTTCGCTGTTAGGTTTGTACAAGACCACCGTGGATGGCATGTTCGAAGAGCAGAGTGCTCCTCAGACCATGGGCGACCGCCAGGGCTTGCGCCAGTTGACACTCGACAACAACAGCACGAAGTTGCAGATTACCACCGAGGGCATGGTAGCCTTCTCGTTGTCTCACTTCGATGATGCCCAGTTCAACTACGACGTATTCTATGGTGGCAAGCATCCTTACGACCTGGTACGCTCTAACCAGATTTTCGCTCACTTCGATTTCTGGCAGCGTGGCATCGGTAACCGCAGTTGTGGTGGTGACTCTTGTCTGCCACAGTACATGACTCCAACAGGAGCTCATGAGTTTACCTTGCGCTTCACCCCAATGACGAAATAAAGGAAATAAAGAATAAGATATAAAAAAGGTGGGTGTTACACGAATTGTTGTAGCACCCACCTTTTTTATATCTTGTCTTATGCCTGAATGTTTAATAATCCTGGATGTAACCCTTGGTAAACATGTCATACGACAGGGCTTCCAGCTCAGCGAGCGTCATGTGCTCCACAGCATGCTCTATCTTGCGAATCAACTCGTCTCGCTTGAAATCGTCGTTATCGCTCAGGCGCGATGTAAATCTATTGCTCATACTCGTTCGTAATTATTTATAATATTATTATCATACGCCTCATGGTTGATTAACCGGATGTTATGAGGAAGCTTGGGTGCTGCTGTTCCGGCAGTTACCACGTTTTCCACAGATGTGGATAAAGATGTTTCTACCCTGATTTCATCCCATAATCCGGCATCGAGGAAAGCCTGATGGGTGATGGCTCCACCTTCTACTATCAGCGACTGCACCTTATTGTTATATAGGTACTGCATCATCTGCTTCAACACCTCTTCCTTACCTTTGGAGAAATCCAAGCCCTCGAAACAAGGATGATGGCGGTCGATGACCAGTCGCACCGGGTCCTTTCCGCTCCAGTCTCTTACGTTAAGCTGGCTATGGTCACGCTCGTCGGTGATTCTACCCACCAGAATGGCATCATTCTCGGCACGGAGCTTGTGCGAAAGCATCTTGGTGAATGGCGAAGAAATCGCCATGCCCTGATAATTATTATCCAGAAAGCCATTCGCCGTCTGCGCCCATTTCAGGATGATGTATGGTCGCTGATGGGTATTGAAGGTGATGAAACGCTTGTTCAGTTCGAGGCATTCCGCCTCCAGAACACCCACCGTTACTTCAATGCCTGCCTCACGAATCTTCTGGATGCCACGCCCCTGCACCTTGGCAAAAGGATCCACGCAGCCGCAGACGCATCTCTTCACACCTTTTCTTACGATAAGGTCGGCACAAGGAGGCGTCTTGCCATAATGCGAACAGGGTTCGAGACTTACATAGATGGTGGCATCCTTTATAAGATGCTCATCCTTAGGCTTTACCGATGCAAAGGCATTCACCTCGGCATGGCCCTCGCCACAACGCACATGATAGCCTTCGCCTATGATTCTGCCCTCGCTGCTCACGATGACGGCGCCCACCATAGGATTAGGCTTCGCATTCTGTCTGCCGTTCTTGGCCAACTGCAGGCAGCGGCGCATGAACATTTCATCAATCTCCTGCTGAGAGAGCGGCTCTCCCGTCTTCGGATCCAGAAAAGATACTTTATTTTGTTCCATAATCAACTTTTCTTCTTTTTTTTTACTCACTTTCGATAAAATGTCGTATCTTTGCTCTCAAATCAAATAGCAATAAGCAATATCAAGATGAAAACGTACCAACAGTTTTGGCAATCCCTCACCCCACTCTATGATGCTGGCGAAGCGCAGGCTATCGTCCGCACCGTGCTTGATGTGGAGTACGGAATGACTCTGACCGACATAATCTGCGGCAAAGTTAATGAATTATCTTCAGACGAAGAAAGAAATCTGGAAGAAATTATCACAAGACTGCAAAATGGCGAGCCTGTGCAGTATGTTTTGGGCGAAGCCGACTTTGCGGGAAGAACCTTCCATGTGGAGCCGGGCGTACTGATTCCAAGACCTGAAACGGCAGAACTCTGCCAGTGGATAGAGGAGGAAGTTTCTTCTCTGGATGCAGATGACCCGAAGCAGATTCTTGATATTTGCACGGGATCCGGCTGCATCGCCATCACTTTAGGATTGACCATTCCTAATTCCGAGGTGACGGGATGGGATATTTCTGAAGATGCCCTCCGCATTGCACAGGGGAATGTAGAAATGCTGAAGGCCAGGAATGTTAGAATAGAGTATCAGGATGCCTTGATGTTGCCGAAAGCTGCGGAAGCTGCAGAAGCTGCAGAGATATCTGAAGCAGCAGAATCTTCTCTTTCTAAAAGCTGGAATATCATCGTGAGCAATCCTCCTTATATCTGCGAAAAGGAGAAAGCAGATATGGAAAAGAATGTGCTGGAGCACGAACCGAGCATCGCCCTCTTTGTTCCTAATGAAGAGCCGCTGAAGTTCTATCGTGCCATCGTCGAATATGCATCATCTGCTCTCAAAACAGAAGGAGCATTATACTTCGAAATCAATCCTATCTACGAAAAGGAGACCAGGAAAATGCTGCAAGATCTTGGTTTCAAGGATATTAAGACCAAGGAAGATGCTTACGGAAAGAAGAGAATGATGAAAGCTATGAAATAGACTATCCCAGAAAGTCCACTGCTAGGCGTCCCTGCGGATTTGCAATCCGCAGTAAAAAAGGTTCGACCTATCAAGCCGGGGGATTTGTAATCCCCCCAACAAAAGCATACTCCTAATCCCTCCAATAAAATTAAATGCATTATGGAATATTACAACAAGCCCAAGCGCCCCAAGAAGCCGATAACAGAGCAGCAGGCTCTGCTGAAGCTCACCACCCTCTGCACACAAGCCGAACATTGCTCACAGGAAATGCTCGACAAGATGAAGAAGTGGGAACTGCCTGAGGATGCCATCGCCCGAAACATGGAATTCCTGACCCAGAAGAAGTTCATCGACGATGAGCGCTTTGCCCGATTCTTCATCAACGACAAGATAAAGTACAACAAATGGGGACGCCGCAAGGTGGAGCAGGCCCTCTGGATGAAGCATATCCCGAAGGATATCTCCGACCCCATCTTCGAGGAAATCGAGGACGACATGTATATGGAAACCCTCCTTCCCCTCTTGAAAAGCAAATACAAGAGCATCAAGGCGAAGAACGATTACGAGCATTCGATGAAACTCATCCGCTTTGCCCTGGGAAGAGGCTACAGCATGGACGTCATCCACAAGTGCATCGACAAAATGAAAGAAGAAGATCTGATAGAAGGATGCGACTCAGTATTTTAGGGAAAATCATCAACCTGCTCCTGCCCCGCTATTGTCCCATCTGCGACAACAGACTGCTGGGTTCGGAAGAGATGCTTTGCATAAATTGCCTCAAGCACCTCCCCCTCACCATGACCTGGAGCGACCCCTACGAAAACGAGATGGCAAAGATGTTCTGGGGCCGCATCCCCATAGAGCGATGCGCCGCACTCATCTACTACAGCAGCCACTCCAAAACCAGTAATGCCATCTACCAGCTGAAATATCACCATCGGCCTGACATCGGCATCTATCTGGGCAGACTCATCGGAAGCAAGGGCCTGGAAGTCAACTTTTTTGAAGGCATCGACGCCATCATCCCCATTCCCATCACCAAGAAAAGACAACAGGAACGAGGCTACAACCAGAGTGAGGAGATAGCCCGGGGAATACAGGAAAAGACGGGACTTCCCATCATTACAGACGCAATCAGGCGAACCCTGTTTACAGAAAGCCAGACCCACAAAAGCAGAACAGAACGACAGGAAAACGTAAAGCACGTGTTCCAGACATCAGATTTCTATCACGACGCCCAAGGCAAGCACCCCATCGCCAACCTTGCCGGAAAGCATCTACTCATTGTTGATGATGTCTGCACCACAGGCGCCACCCTCGTATCCTGCTGCGAAGAACTGCTCAAGGCGGGCAAGATGAAATTCAGCATCACCACCATCGGATGGGCACACGATTAAAAATCTATAATAAATAAGCTATTTATGATGTTTAATCAATTTTTTGTAGTACCTTTGCAGATATAAATTATAATTATTTAATCCTTATAGAATTATGGACAAACTGAAGAAAGAATTCGCATCTAAGTTATTGAAGGTTAAGGCTATCAAATTGCAGCCTAACGATCCATTCACATGGGCTTCTGGTTGGAAGTCACCATTCTATTGCGACAACCGCAAGACATTGTCTTTCCCAGAACTCCGCAACTATGTAAAGCTCGAGCTCGTACACGCCATCCTGGAGCAGTTCCCAGAGGCTGACGCTGTAGCTGGTGTTGCTACAGGTGCCATCGCACAGGGTGCATTGGTAGCCGACGAGTTGCACTTGCCTTTCGTTTACGTTCGTTCTAAACCAAAGGATCACGGTATGCAGAACCTCATCGAAGGCGAAATCGACCCTAAGGCTAAGGTTGTTGTGGTAGAAGACTTGATTTCTACAGGCGGCAGCTCACTCAAGGCAGTAGAGGCTCTTCGCAAGAACGGCAACGAGATTGTGGGCATGGTAGCTAGCTACACATACGGTTTCCCAGTAGCAGAGAAGGCTTTCGCCGACGCTAACGTGAAGTTGGTTACTCTGACTGATTATGAGCACGTAGTAGCAGAGGCTTTGGAAACAGGCTACATCAAGCAGGAAGACGTAGAGTTGCTCCACGAGTGGCGCAAGGACCCAGCTAACTGGAAGAAGTAATTTTTGACCCATCAATAATGAGTACAAGTACATTCGAAAGTAATATCAAACAGATTCCTCACAAGCAGGAATCTGTTTTTAACACTTTGAGCGACCTCAACAACCTGCAGGTGCTCAAGGACCGCTTCGAGCAGGTGAAAGACCAGATTCCTGAAGACAAGAGAAAGGAAATGGAGAAACTCAAGGACCTGAGATTCGACAGCGACAGCATCACAATCAACGCTCCTATGGTGGGCGACCTGAAGATGCGCATCATCGACAGAGATTTTCCTAAGACCATCAAATTCGAGACAGAGAACAGCCCTATCCCGTTCAACTTCTGGATTCAGCTGCTCCCTACAGGAGAATTCTCATGCAAGATGAAGCTCACCATCAAGGCAGAGCTCAACATGTTTATCAAGGGTATGGTGAAGAAGCCATTGCAGGAAGGCATCGAGAAGATTGCAGACGCCCTGGCGATGATTCCATATCAGGATTAATAAAAAGATACAATTATGGCACATAAACTTTGGGAAAAGAACTTTGAAGTAAACAAGGAAATAGAACGATTCACCGTAGGCCGCGACCGTGAACTCGACCTCTATCTCGCCAAGTATGATGTGCTGGGAAGTATGGCGCACATCACCATGCTCGAAAGCATCGGACTCCTGGAGAAGGATGAGCTTACCCAGCTCCTTGCAGAATTGAAGAATATCTACGCCATCGCCGACAAGGGCGAGTTCGTTATCGAAGACGGCGTGGAGGATGTTCATTCCCAAGTAGAACTGATGCTCACCCAGAAACTGGGCGACATGGGTAAAAAGATTCATTCGGGAAGATCTCGCAACGACCAGGTGCTGGTAGATCTCAAACTCTTCACCCGTCATGAGTTGAAGGAGATTGTGGATGCCGTGAAGATTCTCTTCGATGAGCTGATTCAGAAGAGTAACCAGTACAAGGACGTACTGATGCCGGGCTACACCCACCTGCAGGTGGCGATGCCTTCATCGTTCGGACTCTGGTTTGGCGCTTATGCAGAAGGACTTGCCGACGACATGCTCTTCCTGCAGGCAGCTTACCGCATGACCAACCGCAACCCATTGGGTAGCGCAGCCGGTTATGGAAGCTCATTCCCACTGAACCGCACCATGACCACCGAGCTTCTCGGCTTCGACAGTATGGACTATAATGTAGTTTATGCCCAGATGGGCAGAGGAAAGATGGAGCGCAACGTGGCTTTTGCCATGGCTACCGTGGCAGGAACACTGGCAAAGATGGCTTTCGATGCCTGCATGTTCAACTGCCAGAACTTCGGCTTCGTGAAGTTGCCTAAGGAGTGCACCACCGGTTCCAGCATCATGCCTCACAAGAAGAACCCAGACGTATTCGAGCTGATTCGCGCCAAGAGCAACAAGCTTCAGAGCTTGCCTCAGCAGGTGATGCTCATCATGAACAACCTGCCTGTGGGCTACTTCCGCGACCTTCAGATTATCAAGGAAGTGTTCCTTCCAGCCTTCGATGAGTTGAAAGACTGCCTGCAGATGGCGGCTTACATCATCAACAAGATGGAGGTGAACGAGCATATCCTCGATGACCCTCGCTACGACCCAATGTTCTCTGTAGAAGAGGTGAACCAGCTTGCCGCCAACGGCATGCCTTTCCGTGATGCCTACAAAAAGGTGGGACTGGAAATCGAAGCGGGCGAATTCAAGCCAAACAAGGATATTCACCATACTCACGAGGGAAGCATCGGCAATCTCTGCAACGACAAGATTCAGGAACTGATGGAAAAAACGCTCTCCGAGTTCCACTTCGAGCGCATGGAGAATGCTGAGAAAGACTTGCTGAAGTAAGCAGGTGCATATTCATCTGTCTGATACAATCAAAGTAATCAAACTGAAGAAAAAATGTATATCATCGATAAGATACATATATATAATAAGGTGAAGAGCATAGTTAACCAAGCTATGCTCTTGCTTTGTTTGTGCCTTCCAACAGCAGCTATTCTGCTGGGCGGAAGTATCCTTTCATCGTGCGATGCCGACAACAGTATCAGTACCCGCTATTTCTGCCAATTCATCTTCAGAACTATCTACCACCCTGGCAGCACCATCGAGACGGCACTCAATGGGCCGGGCAGCTACACCATGGTTAGCGCCAAGAAGGTGAACGGAGCATGGAATATCTACTCCACCCTTAACGACGGAAAGAACAAGACCGAGACCATCGTCCTCTCTACCGCCAAGGAAAATTATGCCAATTACAGCAACCTGGGAGCCGGTAACGACCTGAAGGATGCCACCAAGAACGGGTTTATTCTGGGCTTATCCAATTTCAACGGATACGTAGCCTGGGACAGACAGTGCCTCAACTGCATCCTGCAATATGGCGGAACCAACTATCCGCTGGAATGGACAGGAAACCGCCAATCGGTGATTTGCAAGAAGTGCAAAAGGGTGTATAGCCTGGAAAACGGAACCATAACAAGTGGCGGACAAAGCAAAGAAGACAAACCACTGATGCGATACCAGGTAGCCTATACAGGCATCGGAAGCGTGCTTAAAGTGGGTAATTAAAGGTTTTTGATGCCATTTTCTTCAAGATTCTACCTATTTTCAAGAAAAAACGGGGTATTTTTCTTAAAATATGTAAACACATTTGGTGGATTCAAGAAATTATACTACCTTTGCACTCGCAATTAAGAAATGCGGAAATAGCTCAGTTGGTAGAGCACAACCTTGCCAAGGTTGGGGTCGCGGGTCCGAGTCCCGTTTTCCGCTCTATCTCTTACGTTTACCATGCCGCAATGGTGGAATTGGTAGACACGAGGGACTTAAAATCCCTTGACCAGAAATGGTTGTGCGGGTTCGAGTCCCGCTCGCGGCACTCACCCCCTCCTAAAATTTTTCATTATGAAAAAATTTGCTTACATCATATCTCTTATTTTCATTATCGCGCTTACATCATGTGGTGTCAGCAGTGGTCACTTTAAACTTGAGGGCAAATTTTTAAACATGAATCAAGGCGAATTTTACGTTTACAGCACAGATGGTGGCATCGACGGTGTCGATACTATCAAGGTTGTTGGTGGCCGATTCAGTTATGAAATGCCTTGTACAGAGAATCATACCCTCATGATTGTGTTTCCAAACTTCTCGGAGCAGCCTATCTTTGCAGAATCAGGAGAATCTGTAGAGCTGAAAGGCGACGCTTCTCACCTGAAAGAAATGGAAATTAAAGGCACCAAAGCCAATGAATTGATGACCAAGTTCCGCAAATCTGTTCTTGGCAATACTCCTCCGCAGGAAAGTGCCCAGGCAGAGACCTTCATCAAAGACAACGCTGGCTCTGTGGTTTGCCTGTATCTAATCAAGAAATACTTTATTGCAAATATTAAGCCTGATTATAAGAAGGCCCTCTCCCTCCTGTCTATCTGTGAGAAAGAGCAGCCTAAGAATACCCAGTTGGCTAAGCTGAAGCAGCAGGTAAATATGATGAAAGATGCCAGCGTAGGTGCAAACCTACCCGTCTTCACAGCCTACGACATCAATGGCAAACTGGTTTCCAGCACAGAGCTGAGCAGCGCTCCTGTAGCAGTAATCTACACCTGGGCTACATACAATTACGATAGCCAGAGCGTGCAGAGAGAGCTGAAAAACCGCCAGCGCAATTCGCAGGGTAAGCTCAAACTGATGAGTTTCTGCCTAGATGGTGCCAAAAGCATCTGCAAAAACAACATGAAGTACGACTCCATCTCATGGCCGGTGGTCTGCAATGGCGAAATGCTAGAAGACAAGAACTTGAAGAAGTTGGGATTGACATCACTTCCCGACAACATCATCATACAAAATGGTAAAATCATCGCCCGGGGCCTTAATAAGCAAGAACTCTACAATAAGTTAGACCAACTGCTCAAATAATACCGCGAGCCACCATCTAACCTATAAAAGAGGAGGCGTTTATGCTAGTAAAAACTTATTGCGCAGCAGTCAACGGCTTGGAAGTCACGACTGTCACAGTAGAAGTAAGCCTCAACCGAGGCGTTCAATACCACCTTACGGGCTTAGGCGACGAGGCGGTCAGGGAAAGCCGTGACCGCATCGCAGCAGCCCTGCGTTACAGCGGCTTCAAATTTCCGATAGCCGACATCACCATCAATCTTGCTCCCGCTAACCTCCGCAAGGAAGGCAGCAGCTTTGACCTCCCATTAGCCATCGGTATAATGGGAGCCAATGAAAATATCCCTGACAATCACCTCAAGGAATACATGATGGTGGGCGAACTGAGTCTCGACGGCACGCTGCAACCCATCAAGGGCGCATTGCCTATTGCCATCAGAGCCAGAGCCGAGCACTACAAGGGACTGATAATACCCGAGCAGAACGCCAGAGAAGCCGCAGTGGTCAACAACCTGGAAGTGTATGGCATGAAAACGCTATTCGATGTCATCCAATTCCTGAGCGACCGCTCTGCTCCAGAACCAACCATCGTAGATACCCGAAAGGAATTCTACGAGAACCAAATACATTGCGACTATGACTATGCTGACGTAAGGGGACAGGAAAACGTAAAACGTGCCCTTGAAGTGGCTGCTGCCGGCGGTCACAACCTCATTATGGTAGGACCTCCCGGCTCAGGAAAATCGATGATGGCGAAACGCCTTCCATCCATCCTTCCGCCTCTCACCCTCTCAGAGAGTCTCGAAACAACGCAGATTCACTCCATAGCGGGCAAACTGGGCAAAAACGTATCACTCATCGCCCAGCGTCCCTTCAGGGCTCCTCACCACACCATTTCGCAGGTGGCACTGGTAGGAGGCGGCACATCGCCACAACCCGGCGAGATTTCACTGGCTCACAACGGGGTTCTTTTTTGTGACGAGCTCCCAGAGTTCAGCAAAACCACCCTGGAAGTATTGCGCCAGCCTCTGGAAGACCGCCACATCAATATCAGCAGAGCCAAATACTCTATAGACTATCCATGCTCCTTCATGTTTGTGGCGAGCATGAATCCATGTCCTTGCGGATATTATGGCGACCCTACTCATCGTTGCGTCTGTACACCAGGCCAGATTCAAAGATACATGAACAAAATATCGGGTCCTTTGCTCGACAGAATAGACATACAATGCGAGATAAGCCCTGTTCCCTTCAAGGACATCTCGAAAGCAGCACCAGGCGAGCCTAGCGCCAACATTCGAGAACGCGTGATTAGGGCAAGGGAAATACAGGCAGCCAGATTCAAAGACTTCAAAGGCATCCACTGCAACGCTCAGATGACCGAGCGAATGATTCATCAGTTTGCAGAGCCAAGCGAAGAAGGCATCAACCTCCTGCGCATGGCAATGGAGAAACTATCACTCTCTGCCCGTGCCTACAACCGAATTCTGAAGGTGGCACGCACCATTGCCGACCTGGCAGGAAGCGAGCATGTAGAGCCACAGCATCTGGCAGAAGCCATCGGATACCGCACCCTGGACAGAGGAGACTGGGCAGAAAGAGGACACTTTTAGACAATAGGCATAAAAAAGACATCGGAACAGAACATGCAGGCAGGAGTCAAAACTTGGTAGAAAGTTTGATTCCTGCCTGTTTTTTGCAGTTTATCCACCTTTTCACTCCAAAAAACACAACTGACAAAAGAATATTTCAGAAAAAGAGATACCAGCGAAAATATCCGAAACATCTACTTTTTGAAGAATTAGGGGGAAATTCTGTTATTTTTCAAGTCGAAAAACGGCAAGCTGCCCTAGAATCAACAAATAGTACCCTAAAAGTCTATATTTTTGAGCTACCTTTGCATCGGAATTAAAAAGGCAAGCAATTGCCTGTAATGTCAAACAATAAAAAAATATAGATTATGGATTGCATTTATAGAATTACAAGTATTATTAAGAAGGTGGGATTTGGAATACTTCTCGCAGAATTGGCTGTAATTGCTTATTTGGCTATCCAGTAACCAATAAACAAGACTGGTCATATCAAGCAATAATCCTCTTGAAATAAGAATTAAGACAGAATATAAAATTACCATCAACAGTAAATGATAAAGGACAAGACCTTAGTAGCTGCGTTGCCAACTGCTAAGGTCTTATTTTTGTCCCACTACTCACCCATTCAAAAGGAAAAAGGTGCATATAAAAACACAAATTACCCCAAAAATCCATATTACAAATCCACAACAGTAGGGGGATTATTTTAGCAACAAGAGCAATATTTGGCGGATTTTTACATATAAAAAGCAATTTATCCCCCATTACAAAAGAATATACACCACAAATTGTAGGAAAACACGTACCTTTGCAAACGTAAATCAAACGTTATAGCGTAACGTTACCAGAGAATAGAGTTTAACGATAAAAAATAAACGATTAAGAATTATGGATTGTATTTTCAAGGTTACAGAAATTGTGAAGAAGGTTGGTTTTGCTATCCTCATTGCAGAGTTAGCTGTTATCGCATACATGAACATCATGTAATATCCACGTTCTTCTATGTGTTCTCACCCCTTTGGAGTGGCAACATAAAAATGGTCTTAAGCGGCAAGCTTAGGACCATTTTTGTTTTCTATCCTCCCATTTTACACCTTATTATATATAAGAAGAGAAAAATGGGGAGAATTATACCGAATTTTCAACATTTTTTTGTAATTTTGCAGGCAAATTACAAAAATATATTAGCTAATATGGAACAAAAGAATTTCAAACGTACCACCGTTACTGCTGCATTGCCTTATGCTAACGGTGGTGTTCATATCGGCCACCTGGCAGGTGTTTACGTGCCAGCCGATATCTATGTTCGCTATCTCCGTCTCAAGAAGCAAGACGTTGTTTTCATCGGCGGTAGCGACGAGCATGGTGTACCAGTAACCATCCGTGCCAAAAAGGAAGGTATCACCGTACAAGAGGTAGTTGACCGCTATCACAACCTCATCAAGAAGAGTTTCGAAGATTTCGGCATCTCTTTTGATGTTTACAGCCGTACAACTTCACCAACTCACAATAAGTTTGCTTCTGATTTCTTCCGCACCCTCTACGACAAGGGCGTTTTGGAAGAAAAGGTAGAGGAGCAGTTCTGCGATGAGGTAACAGGCGAATTCCTTACCGACCGCAACATCGTGGGTACTTGCCCTCGCTGCGGTGCAGAAGGTGCTTATGGCGACCAGTGCGAGAAATGTGGTGCTACCCTTTCTCCAGAGGAGCTCATCAACCCAACCAACAAGAACAACCCTGGTCATGGTCTTGTTAAGAAGCCTACCAAGAACTGGTATCTTCCATTGAACAAGTATCAGGATTGGTTGA
>ERZ1023853.183-NODE-183-length-16000-cov-8.332518_pt1 | contig 16000 bp, 18 predicted proteins | sample MGYA00380386_ERZ1023853 | MGnify/ENA primary metagenome ERZ1023853 (study PRJEB33179, sample SAMN07449009) | human gut metagenome | biome: Human-gut; feature: Human associated habitat; material: Faeces | host: Homo sapiens | place: India: Bhopal | collected...
GTAACGCCAACCATTTCCGCCTGAACTACTCCAACATGCCGGAAGACCGCATCGGCGAAGGTATTTAACGCCTGGCTGAAGTTTTGAAAGAAAAAATCGGCAAATAATTTAAAATAAAAGGAAATGAGACGCTCTCTCACGAGGGCGTCTTTTCTTTTGCAAATTTTTTTAAAAAATTTTTACAGTCATTCTTTAATTTTTTTTAAGTTGGATATTTATCATTACCAGTTATTCTCGTTATTTACATTTGATTTATAAGCTTGTACGAAATGTAACATAATGATAACGCAAACGTTTAATTGCATAAAAGTAATTTTGATGATACTATGTAGACATAGATAAACGCGTGATTCATATAACTTGAAGGAGTGATTGATATGCAATTTTCTGACGTAGCTATGAATTTGAAAGCCTCTGAGATCCGTGAACTCTTGAAACTGACGACGAAGCCCGAAATTATTTCCTTCGCCGGCGGCCTGCCGGCACCGGAACTCTTCCCGATGGAAGAACTGCGGCAGGCGACGAATGCCGTCATCGATAAGGAAGGGCGCGCCGCCGTCCAGTACGGTACGACCGAAGGCTATCTGCCCCTGCGCAAGCACATCTGTGAACGCATGAAGAAATCCTTCTTCGTCGACTGCACGGAAGACGAAGTCTTCATCACCTCCGGTTCCCAGCAGGGCCTTTCGTACCTGCCGTATCTCTTCGTCAATCCCGGCGACATCATCCTCGTCGAAAGCCCGACCTACCTCGGCGCCATCAACGCCTTTAAGCTCTGCAGCCCGCAGTTCGTGGAAATGCCGACGGACGAAAAGGGCGTCATCCCGGAAGAATTCGAAAAGATCTGTCAAAAATACGGTGATAAGATCAAACTGGCTTATGTCATCCCGGAATTCCAGAACCCGACGGGCATCACCTGGCCCCTCGAACGGCGCAAAGCTTTCATGGAAGTCCTCGAAAAATACGATTTCCCCGTCATCGAAGACGACCCGTACGGCGAACTCCGCTACGACATCGAAAAGCTGCCGTCCCTCAAATCCCTGGACAAGAAAGGCCAGGTCGTCTTCCTCGGCTCCTTCTCGAAAATCATGATGCCCGGTCTGCGCGTGGCCTGGATGGTCGCCGATCCGGCTATTATCGACAAGGCCGTCAAGTACAAACAGGCGTCGGACCTGCAGGTCTCGTCCTTTACGCAGCGCCAGGTTTCGTTCTTCCTCGATATGTTCGATATCGACAAACATATTGCCAAACTCTGTGACGTCTACGGCAAACGCCGTACACTGATGTACGACTGCATGAAACAATATTTCCCTGCCGGCCTCACCTTTACATACCCTCAGGGCGGTCTCTTCACGTGGGTAACGCTTCCGGAAGGCATGGATGCCAAAGCGCTCATGCCGAAGGCACTGGCTAAGAACGTTGCCTACGTGCCGGGCGGCCCGTTCTACCCGAACGGCGGCAATGCCAACCATTTCCGCATGAATTACTCCTGTATGCCGGAAGACCGCATCATCGAAGGCGTCAAGCGCCTGGGCGAGGTCCTCAAAGAAGAAGTAGCAAAATAAGCCTAAAAATGATATGATATAAGGGAGCTGTCATCGAGAGACAGCTCCTTTTATCGTAAAAAGAAAGGTTTTTTTATGATGGAACTTGAATCGCTTTTAAAACAATATTTTGGCTATACGTCGTTCCGGCCCGGCCAGCATGAGGTCATCCAGACCCTTCTCGACGGCAGGGACTGCCTGGCCATCATGCCGACCGGGGCCGGGAAGTCGATCTGCTTCCAGCTGCCGGCCTTGATGATGCCCGGCGTGACCCTCGTCATTTCGCCGCTCATTTCCCTCATGAAGGACCAGGTCGACAGCCTGGTCAACCAGGAGATACCGGCGACGTATATCAACAGCCAGTGTACTTTTGAAGAAGCCAAGGCCCGTTTTGCCGCCATCCGCGCCGGCCGGGTCAAGCTCGTCTATATTTCACCGGAACGTCTGGAGAATGAATTTTTTACGTCTTTCATGCAGAGCCTGCCCATTTCCATGTTCATCATTGATGAAGCCCACTGCGTATCCCAGTGGGGCCATGATTTCCGGCCCAGCTACTGCGCCATCAAGGACTGGATAGCTGCCCTGCCCAGGCGGCCTGTCGTCGGGGCCTTCACGGCGACGGCGACGGAAAAGGTCAAAGAGGACATGATGACCCTCCTGGGCCTAGAAAAGGAACGCATCTTCATCGGCGGCTTCGACCGGCCGAACCTGTATTTCCGCGTCGTCCGGACGAACCGAAAGCTCGACTTTGCCCTGGCCTACGTCCAGCAGCATCAAGAAGACAGCGGCATCATCTATGCGGCGACGCGCAAGGAAGTGGACCGCGTCTATGAAGAACTGACGCGGCGGGGCATCCGGGCCGGCCGCTACCATGCCGGCCTGAGCGACGACGTGCGCCGGACCATGCAGGACGCCTTCACCTACGACCGGCTCCAGGTCATCGTCGCCACCAACGCCTTCGGCATGGGCATCGACAAGAGCAACGTCCGCTACGTCATCCACTACCAGATGCCCAAGAACATCGAAAGCTATTACCAGGAAGCGGGCCGGGCCGGCCGCGACGGCGCGCCGGGGGAATGTATCCTCCTCTTCAGCCGCCAGGACATCATGATCCAGAAGTTCCTCATCGAGCAGTCCGTCCACGACCCGCAGCAGCAGGCCGTCGAATTTCGCCTGCTCAACGCCATGGTCCGCTACTGCGAAGGCAATCACTGCCTGCGCCATTATATCCTGACTTATTTCGGCGAGCATCCGTCGTGGCAGCGCTGCGAGAAATGCGGCAACTGTGACCAGGAGACGGTCGAAGAAGACATGACCGAACAGGTCCGCAGCATCTGCCTCTGCGTCGACGAATTGAAGGGCCGCTTCGGCATGACCATGGTCTGCGACATCCTCAAGGGTAGCCAGAACGCCAAGGTCCGCCGTTATGGCTTCGAGAACAACTCGGCCTTCGGCATGCTCGGCGACTTCACGCTGTCCGAAGTCCGCGACATGGTCCGCCAGTGCATCGACGACGGCTATCTCGACCAGTCCGATGGCAAATACCCCGTCGTCTCCCTGACGGCGGACGGGCGGCAGGCCCTCAGCGGCAGCCGGCGCATTGTCCAGCAGAAAGTCGTCGCCGCCGATCCAGTGCCGGAACTGCCCAAGCGCCAGCAGAAGCGCCGCGCCGGGGCCATCGACGAAGACGCCTTGCGGCCCCTTTTCGATACGCTGCGGGCGGTCCGCCTGGAACTGGCCAAGGACGAACACATCCCGCCGTTCGTCATCTTTTCCGATGCGACCTTATGGGACATGGCCGCCCTCAAGCCGGACAGCCTGGACGCCATGAGCCAGATCAAGGGCGTAGGCAGCTTCAAGCTCCACAAATATGGCCGCCAGTTCGTCGGCGCCATCCAGTCTTACATAGATAACCATTGATTTTGAGGTGACATACATGAGTATTGCCGATACACAGTATCTGAATATCGTCGAAAATATCCTCGACCACGGCTATTTCGACAACAACCGCACGGGCGTGCGGACGTATAAACTGCCCCACCAGATCATGCAGTTCGATCTGGAACAGGAATTTCCCATCTTGACGACGAAGTTCGTCGCCTTCAAGACGGCCGTCAAGGAAATCCTCTGGATCTGGCAGCTCCAGAGCAACGACGTGCGGGAACTGCAGAAGATGAACTGCCACGTCTGGGACGAATGGATGCGGCCCGACGGCACCATTGGCAAGGCCTATGGCTATCAGATCCGCAAGTATAAACAGGTCGACAAGCTCCTGGATATGCTGAAGACGGATCCCCAGAACCGGCGCATGATCGTTTCCCTGTGGAACATCGAAGACCTGCCGGACATGGCCCTCCAGCCCTGCGCCTACCAGACCTTGTGGGACGTCACCGACGGGCGCCTGAACTGCATGCTCATCCAGCGCAGCGGCGACATGGGCCTGGGCGTGCCCTTCAACATGACCCAGTACGCCGTCCTCATCCATCTCATCGCCCAGTCCGTCGGCCTGCGTCCGGGCCTGTTCACGCATGTCATCAACAACGCCCACGTCTATGAGAACCACGTCCAGGCCATGAAGACCCAGCTGGCCCGCCGCGATCAGGCTTTCCCGGCGCCGAAACTGGTCCTCGATCCCGATGTCCATGATTTCTATGATTTCACCATCGACGACATCGCCCTCGATAACTACCAGCACCTGGGAAAACTGCCCATGGAGGTGGCCGTCTGATGCTCCATCTCATTGCAGCCGTCGACAAGCGCGGCGGGATTGGTAAGGATAACGACCTCTTGTGCCATATTTCGGCCGACTTAAAACGTTTTAAATCTCTCACTATGGGCCATACGATGATCATGGGACGCAAGACCTTTGAAAGCCTGCCCGGCGTCCTGCCCGGCCGGCCGCACTGGGTCCTGACCCATCAAAAAGATTATGACGTCCGCCATGAAGCGGTCACTGTCTTCCATAGCGTCGAAGCCCTGCAGCAGGCCATGAACGATGGGGAAGACTACTTCGTCATCGGCGGCCCTGCCATGTACCGGGAATTTCTGCCCCTGGCGGACAGCCTCTACCTGACGGAAATCGACGAAGCCTTCGACGGCGCCGACACCTTTTTCCCGGACTGGGATAGAAGCGCCTGGACGGAACAAACGCGGGAATTGCACCGTGCCGATGGACAGTGTCCCCATACTTTTTCTTTCGTCCACTATGTCCGCCGTTTCGATTGACATTGTCAATCCGTTATGTTACACTAACGGAAGAGCTACAAGATAGCTGGAATTGTTTTTTTAGGAGGATTTTGTTATGCACGGTAAAGTAAAATGGTTTAGCGCAGAAAAAGGTTATGGCTTCATCGAAAGAGAAGATGGCGGCGACGTTTTTGTTCACTTCTCCGCTATCCAGGAAGATGGCTTCAAATCCTTGACCGAAGGTCAGGAAGTTGAATTCGACATCGTTGAAGGTGCGCGCGGACCGCAGGCAGCTAACGTAGTTAAATGCTAATCGGAAAGTAAAATAGACCTTTTAAGGGGCTCACGGGACGGCTTCGGCCAGCCTGTGCGGCCCTTTTTTTTGCCCTCTATAGCTGTATAAAAACACGAAAAAGTTTGCATAAATACTTGCAATATTCATACGGCTGTGCTATGATATATCCATCGAACAAGTTCTGGTCTTAACTTATTGGAGGATGGATATACATGAAACATGCAAATAGCTTCGTAGATTATACAACAGATGAATTGAAAGGCATTTTATTACTGGCCGAAAAGATCAAACAGCATCCGGATGACTACAGCCATATCCTGGACGGCAAGAAATTGTATACGCTCTTTGAAAAGACGTCGAACCGGACGTACCTGTCCTTTTCCATCGGCATGGAAGAATTAGGCGGCAAAGCCTATAATCAGCTGTGGAAGGACAGCAATTTCACCATCGGCGACCTCATGAGCGAAGTCAAATACGTCTGCCGCAACGTCGACTGCATCATGGGCCGGTTCAAGAAAGCCGAAACGACGGAAGGCTTCATGAAGAACGCCACCGTCCCGGTCATCAACGGCTGCGACAATACGTTCCACCCGACGCAGGCCCTGGCCGACATGCTGACGCTCTACGAAAAGACGGGCCATTTCGAAGCCAAGGTCCTCTACATCGGCGCCAAGAACAATACGTACAATTCGCTCAGCGAAATCGTCACCAAGATGGGCGGCATGATGTACGGCCTGACACCGTTCAGCCAGGTCACCAATGTACCGGCCGACTTCTACGACAAACTGACGGCGACGGGTCATTATAAGGAATTGCCGACGGATATCTCCAAAGAAGAGTTGAAGAAAGTCGTCGCCGATGTGGACTGCGTCTATACCGACACCTGGGTCGACATGGAATTTTTCACCAACCCGGACTATGCCGAAAAGAAGAACCAGATCATCAACATGATGATGCCCTATCAGATCGACGCTGCCCTCATGGAAGGCACGGATACCATGGTCTTCCACGATATGCCAATCCATCCGGGCTATGAAATCACGCAGGACGTCATGGAAAAACACTTGGAAACCATCCTCGACGAAGCCGAAAACAGACGGCACGCCGAAAAAGGATTGTTAGTCTACCTCATTACAGGGAAATTGGATTGGTAATGGCTCTCATGCGGGCCGCCCTTTGGGACGGCCCCTACGAATAAAGGATTACAAAAAAGGGATTGTCGCATGTGCGGCAATCTCTTTTTTCATCCCAATCCCAGGCAGACCAGGGGGATGGTGATGATGGAGCAGAGTGTCGTGACCAGGAGCATGCCGGCGGCGTAATTGCTGTCTGAGTGCTGGTTCTGGGCCAGCATGACGATGACGGCCATACTGGGCAGGGCCGGCAGGATGCTCATGGTGAGGGTTATGTCATGAGGGACCTGCAGGAATCGGCAGATTTCATAGAAGACGAGCGGGAAGAGGCACATCTTGACGGCGACGGCGCCATAGATTTCTTTCTTTCGGATGTACTGGGGGATGTCGATGTAGCAGAACAGGCCGCCCAGGTAAATCAGGGCCATGGGGGGTGTCAGGAGTCCGGCTTTGGTCAGGGCCGCATTGATGGGTTCCGGCAGGTGGAGTCCGATGAAGAGGCCCAGGATGGACAGGATGATGGCGATTGTCGCCGGATTGATCATCTTCATTAGGCGGCTGGTGACGGACATGGTATTTTCCCGGTCCACCGGCGCCGTCAGATTGACACCCAGCGTCCACAGCAGGAGCTGGTCGATGACCGTGAACAAGGCGATGTAGAGCATACCCTGTTCCGGGAAGAGGGCTGCAATGATGGGAATACCCATGAAGCCGATGTTGCCGAACATGGAGCAGGCCCGGTAGACGTGATTTTCATTGCCTTTCAAGCCAAAGAGGCGTGCCAAAAAGCGGCAGAGCAGGTATAATAGGAAGTACATCAACAGGGAAATGGCCAGGATCGGCAGGGCGCTGATGAACTGCTGACGCGTCGCCCCGTTGAGGGTATTGGTGAACAAGAGCAGGGGCATGGAGACCTTGGTGATGAATTGCGAGAACACGCCAAGGGAACGGCTGTCCAGGACGTGCATACGCACGGCAACCATGCCGATGAGGAGATAGATGACGAAACCGATGATTTGCGATAAGACAATGGAAAAATAGCTCATTAGCCGGACTCCTTTCTAAAACGCCCTTATTTTATCATGCTTGTCATAGAGGCCTTGGGAGAAAGCCTGGGGAACGGGGCCCTGGATGGCTTCCTCTTTTCCGATGCCCAGGCCATGGACCTGCCTTTTACATGCCAGCGCCTGTTCGCCATCCGCCAGTCCTTCATCTGCTCCCAGGCTTTGCTGGACCAGTATCGGACGGTGGGGGCAGTCATCGCCCATCTGCCCTTCCTGACCAAGTCCAACAGCCAGGACTATGTCGTCAAGATGCGCCGGACGTGCGGCCAGGTCTTCGGCCAGCCCTTTGAGGAATCCCGCCTGTGCTATAGTTTGTCCGAACAGTTCCTGCTGCTCAGCCTGTCCCAGGGCTTTGCCATCCTGCCCATGCCCGAAGGCGATGTCTATCCCGGCCTGAGCGTCATCCCTTTGGACGATGACTTTACCGAATATGCCGTCCTGGCTTATCGGCCGGACAGCATGACCGAAGATTTGCAGAAGTTTTTATCCCTTTTTTCCGGGATGCCAGAGTTCGCTGAGAGCGACGCCACCGAGGATGCAGGCCGCTCCCAGCCATTGCAGGGACGTCAGGTTTTCCCTGAGGATGAGGGCTGACAGGGCCAGGGCCGTGAAGGGTTCCAGATAGCCGCAGATGGAGACGCTCTGGGCCGACAGGCGCTGGACGCCGGAGAAATAGAGGTAGTAGCCGAGGCCCGTGTTGACGACGCCCAGGCAGAGCATGCAGGCGATATTGGTCTTATCCAGCGGGACCGGTGTCGTCGGCATGGACAGGGTGACGGCCGAGACGACGACGGCTGCGACCAGGAGCTGGCACGCCGGGGACAGGATGCCGCCGATGCCGCTGACCTTTTTCATGGCGATGATGAGCAGGGCGAAGCAAAGGGCGCTCAGGAAACCGCAGACCAGGCCCCACGACAGGCCGTGAGCCTGGAAGTCGGCGCCGTTGATACAGACGATGCCGATGGTGACGATGACCATGGCACTTACCTTGGGGACCGTGAAGGGTTCATGGAAGACGAAGTACGACAGGATCATGATCAGGATGGGACCGCAGTAGCGTGCCGAAAATGACAGCAGCCAGGATGAATTTGATGTACGCGTTTTTCATGAGCATCCCTCCTTTGAATCGATGATTCTAATATATCATATTTGTAGAGAGATGTCAGCCGACAAGGGCTGTTGCATGAAGGCTTCTGCCATGGTTGGGGAAACCTCTCAGTCAGCTGCGCTGACAGCTCTCCTATCAGGAGAGCCTTTGCGAGCCACGAGCCACGAACCACGAAATCTATGGTATAATAGGAAAAAACGAAAGGGGCACTGCCATGAGTATGCATCATGAAGTAGGCATTACCTGTCCGAAATGCCAGAAGGCCGGTATCTTTACCGTATGGGACAGTATCAATACGAAATTGGATCCGGATATGAAGGACCGCGTCAAGTCGCAGGAGGCTTTCTGCTATCACTGCCCGCACTGCGGGACGGACGTCCACGTCGATTACGGCTTTTTATATCACGACATGGACCACCATTTCATGGTCTTCTACGCGCCGACCGACAAGGACCAGGAAAACGCCGACCGCGATATGGCCGACGGCCAGGCCCAGTTCAAGGCCATGGTGGACACGGCGGGGTATGTCATGCGCCTGGTTCGGACAAAAGCCGATTTGCTGGAAAAAATCGCCATCTTTGAAGCTGGCCTCGACGACCGCCTGATGGAACTGACCAAGGCAGCGGCCCTGGCCCAGGTCGGGGAAAAGGAAAAGGACTTCACCGTCACGGAAAGCCATTTCGTCACGGCTAAAGACGGGTCCCTGCGCCTGTCCCTGGTCGATGAAAAAAGCGGCCAGCAGGCCTATGTGGACTTTAATAATGGCCTGGCCCAGCTCTACGGGCAGTTCCAGCAGCACTTTTGCCGACGACCTGCCGGCAGAAGACGCCGTCCTGGCCCGCATCGACGCGGACTGGACGCAGCGATTCTTGAATAAATACTTATATAATTAAAGGAGGGACCTTTATGTCGAAACTCGTCGTCGTCATCCAGTGCGACATCGTCACCAAGCGCTGCAGCGGCTATGCCTGCATGAATACCTTTGTCAACCGAAAGGAAACCTTTGCCGATTATCCGCCGGATACGCGCTTCCTCATGCTGACCTGCGGCGGCTGCTGCGGAGCCGGGCTGTCGGCCAAGCTGGAGAACCTGGCCAAGAAGTTGAAGAAATACGGCGATGCCAAGGAAAATGTGACCATCCATTTTGCGTCGTGCATCGTGTCCGACAGCTACCATCGGCCGCCGTGTCCCTTCCGCAACTATATGGCCCAGATCATCGAACGCAAAGGCTATCCCCTGGTCCACGGGACCTATATTTCCAGGATAACCGAAGAAAAGCGGAAGCAGGGGACGTACCATGCCTTATAAGAAGGGAAAAGGCCTCGTTGCGGCAGCCCTGGTGGCCAGCCTCTGCCTGCTGCCGGGCCTCGTGCCGGCTCCGGTCCAGGCCGCCGGAGAGGCCCTGCGCGCCGATACCCGGGCCCTGAAGCAGGCAGACTGGCAGCTGGCCCGGCCCTATGGCCGACCTATGCTCGACGTCGCCCAAGGGGCCGATACTATCCTGGGACCGGCGACGATACCGGCCCGCCAGATGGTCCATTTCATCCGTCAGCGCAATCCCCATCCTAAGCTGAACGCGCCCCTGGAAGACGTCGTCCAGGCCTATTATGACGAAGCTGGCCGCGAAGGCATCCGGCCCGACGTGGCCCTTTGCCAGGCCCTGAAGGAGACGGGCTACTTTGCCTATGGCGGCGACGTATCGCCGGACCAGAACAATTTCTGCGGCCTCGGTGCGACGGGGAACCGGGTGGCCGGCGCCCGCTTCGCTACGCCCCAGCTCGGCGTGCGGGCCCATATCCAGCACCTCCTGGCCTATGCCAGTACGGAGCGGCCTAAGACGGCCATCATCGATCCCCGCTACGAACTCTTGGCTGAAAAGCATCCCGAACTCTACGGTAAGGTCGATTCCTGGACGGGCCTCAACGGCCGCTGGGCCGTGCCGGGCAAGCATTATGGCCAGGAAATCCTCTGGATGTGGACCGAAGCCCAGACACCGGACGGAACCCACGATAACCTGGTCACGGGTTTCCAGAAGGTCTTCGCCCATCCCGATGACGCCCAGGCCTATCTCTACCGGGGTATCCTCTTCTTCGACCGCCACGATTACTGGCTGGCCGAACGGGACTTCCGCCGTGCCCTGGCCTTGGACAAGACGTCGCCTGCTGCCTGGTATGACCTGGCTTTGACGCAACAAAAAAGAGGGGAGCTCGAAGCTTCCCTCGCTAGTTACGACCAGGCCGTCGCCTGCCGTCCCGAATATTTACAGGCCTGGTATAACCGCGGCCTCGTGGCCATGGAATTGAAGCAGGACGATAAGGCCCGGCAGTCCTTCCAGGAAATCCTGCGCTTTTCACCCCAGTCGGCGGATGCGGCCAATGCCATGGCCGTCCTCTACCTCCGTAAGGGGAACGCAGACAAAGCCGGATCCTGGCTGGAACGGGCCGGCCAGATCAACTCCGCCAATCCCCGCATCCAGGCCAATCGCCAGCAGTTCCAGACCTATCTGCGATAGCTGTATTTGAATTTCATCAACTTATCCATCAAGTATTCCAAGTGACTTTTTTCCGTCTTCATTGGTCCATCGGTCGTCTGTACCAGGTGGGCCGTTTCTTTTTTCTGATTAAATTCCAGGTCATAGCCATGGGTCACCATCAGGGCTTGTTCCAGTCCGTAGATTAACATAAACACTGCCCCCCTTTAGTAGTCTGAAAACAACAAAAGATGCAACGGCGAAATAAGTGCTGCGTTGCATCTTCTGTCTTACTGTTTTGTTTGTACTTATATTATATAACTTTATAAGCTAAAAATCAATAAAATATTTTGAATAATTGTTAAAAATCTTAAATGATGCGTGACACAGGCTCTCCTAATAGGAGAGCTGTCAGCGCAGCTGACTGAGAGGTTGCATTTGAACGCGAACTGCGGGACGCCTTTTAGGCGTCCCCTACAATTATTTCCTTATCCACAAGGGAGGCCAGGCTGTCGGCGTGGTGTGTGGCGATGATGAGGGTCTTGCCGGCTGCTTTCAGGCTGGGCAGGAAATCTGAAAGCCAAGCCAGGCCGTCGGCGTCGAGGTAGCTTTCCGGTTCGTCCATGGTCCAGACCTGGGGGTTCATGGTCAGGATGGAGGCGATGGCCGTCCGTTTCTTTTCGCCGCCGGACAGGGTGTAAGGCGGGCGGGAGGCCAGCCGGGTCAGGCCCAGCAGTTCCAGGGCATCGTCGACGCGCTGGTGGATTTCTTCAGGCTTCAATCCCATCTGGACCGGGCCGAAGGCCAGTTCCTCGCGGACGCTGCTGCAGAAGAGCTGGGAATCGGGATTCTGCCAGACGTAGCCCAGGCGCTGGTGGAACCATTTGGAATAGGCGTGGTCCCGCATCTTGCCGGCCGTGATGACCGTGCCGTCAAAGGTATACGTCCCCTGCTGGGGGAAAATCAGGCCGTTCAGCAGGCGCAGGAGCGTCGATTTCCCCGAGCCGTTGGGACCGCTGAGGAGGACGGCCTGGCCCGGTTCGATGGTTTCCGTGAGATGAGAGAGGATGGGCCTGTCGTCATAGGCGAAACAGACGTCGTCGAGTTGTATCATGAGAGGACTCCTTCCAGGCGGATGAAGAGATAGACATAGGCCAGCAGGGCCAGGACGAGCAGCCCCGTGGCGGGAGAGAAACGGCGCTTCCGGCCGTCCTCATAGGGCCGGTAATCGCCAGTGAAGCAGCGGCAGCACATGGCTTCGTACAGGTCCTGGGACAGGCGCTGGGATCTTTGCAGCAAAATACCGGAAACGCCGCTCATGGCGGACTTCTTGTCGGGATTGTGACCGACAGAGCGCAGCTTGAGGGCCGTCAGCAGGTCGGACGCTTCCTGGCCTAAGATGACGATGTAGCGCAGCGTCGTGTCGAGGATGAAGATGACCAGCGACGGGACGCGGAACGTCCGCAGGGCGCCGGTCAGTTCATGCCAGGCCAGGTTTTCCTGCAGGAGCATCAGGGCCGTCACGGTGAGGAAAGTCTTGCAGGGCAGGAGAAAGGCGTAGCGGCCATTGCCCAGGAAGAAAGACGGGGCGACGAGGACGGCACAGAACAGGGACGCTGCCAGGGCGGCGCCGAGGGCCCGGCGCAGGGGCCGTCCCGGTTGGAAGCAGAGGAGGACCAGTTCACCGGCCAGGACGACCCAGAGGAAGGCCGTCGTTCGGGCCATGACGATGAGGGCGATGAGGACCAGGGCAGCCAATAAGGCCGGTGCCGCGCCGATGGGCCGGGCCGGCCGCAGTCCCTGGCCGCGCAGGGCCGTCAGGATAGAGACGATCTTGAGCAGGGAGCGGGAAATGAAATAATCCCGGTCGCTGCCGGGATTATATATTTCTTCGCGGACTGCCCATTCAAGGAGCTTCATGGACAAGCCCCCTTAATGCTGAGCCGGCGTATCGAAAGTCGGCCGGGACGGCAGGAGGGACGCGATGATCTTAAAGATGATGATGAGCAAGGCCGTGCCGACGATGGCCGAAATGATGTAGCCGGCGGCGTCGGGCAGGCCGGCAATGGCGTAGTCCGGCATGAGAACATCGAAGGAAAAGCCGTTTTCCATGCCTGCCGGCGTATACCCCAGGGCGGAACCGAAGAAGTCCGTGTCTGCCAGTTCTTCCGCATCCCATTCACCCCAGGCCGTACCGGCAGCCAGTAAGCCGAGGGGCGTGGCGACGATGAGGGCGGCCAGGAGACCAAAGAGGGACTTATTGGACGAAGCCGGTGCAGCCAGTTGGAACAGGTCTGGCGACGTCTTGCGCAGGTACGCCAGGACGCCTGTCGTGAAGACGACTTCAGCCAGGCCAAACAAGGTAAGGTGGCCGATCATCATGGCCGGTACGGAAATCCACAAGGGATACGGACAGTACAGAGCCTGACCGGCAGCATCGGTGAACAGCAGGGGCTGGATGCCGAATTCCACGGCAGCACAGAAGGCGGCTGCGTTGATGCCGGCGTAAGCGCCGATACCGGCAGCGAACGTATCCGACGAGACGACCTTTTTCAGGCCGTGATAGATGAAATATCCCGTAAAGGGCAGGACGAAAGCCATATTGAAGCAGTTGGCGCCGAAGGCCAGGATGCCGCCGTCGCCGAAAAAGAGAGCCTGGATGAGCAGGGCTACGCTGACGGCCAGACAGGCCGCGTAAGGTCCGAAGAGGATGGCAATGAGCGTACCGCCGACGGCATGTCCCGTCGTACCGCCGGGCAAGGGGATGTTGAACATCATGGCCAGAAAGGAAAAGGCCGCAGCAATGCCGAGGAGGGGCAGCTTTTCACGGGGCACCGTTTCCTTGACCTTGCGGATGGACAACAGCCAGATAGGGACCATGACGGCGCCGAGGACGCCGCAGGTCGAAGGGCTCAGATAATTTTCAGGTATATGCATGATGAAACCTCTTTTCCTTAGAATGTTCACTATGTTACCATTTTACTAAAAAAATCCGACCAATATAAGCCCATGGGGGGGATAAAAAATGAGTTTTGCCTGATGGCACGGCCCGTATTCGATGGCCCTATCCAGGCTATGGTATAATATAAAATAAATATATTAGAAAGTGAGTATAAACGATGATTGATTTTCATGAAATTCTGGACCGCATGAATCAAAACCAGCGGATTAACTTCGATAACGTATTCCAGCGCATGGCCCGCCGCTGGCAGCAGGACGGCGTCAAGCCGCGCATCCTGCTCCATTCCTGCTGCGGTCCGTGCAGTACAGCCGTCCTGGATAGGCTGACTCGTGTGGCCGATGTTACGGTCTATTATTTCAATCCCAATATCCATCCGGAAGCGGAATACCGGCGGCGGGAACTCGTCCAGAAACAATTCATTGCAGCCTATAACGAAAAGACGGGCCACGCCGTCCAGTTCCTGGCCGCACCTTATGAACCAGAGACGTATTTTGAAGCCGTCAAAGGCATGGAAGACGAACCGGAAGGCGGCGCCCGCTGCCGCGTCTGCTTCGTCCAGCGCATGAAGGCGACGGCTGAAAAGATGGAGGAATTAGGTTATGATTATTTCACGACGACCCTGACCGTCAGCCCCCATAAGAACTCGCAGGTCGTCAACGAAGTCGGCCGGGATATCGAAGACCGGTACGGCTACGCCTACTTGCCGACGGACTTCAAGAAAAACAACGGCTTCCTCACATCGACGAAAATGACCGAAGCCTACCACCTCTACCGCCAGCCCTACTGCGGCTGCATCTTCGGGGCCCGCGACCAGGGCCTGGACCTGGAAAAAATCCGCCAAGATGCGGAAGCCTTTCTGAAAGACAATAAGTAGGGGACCGCAGTTCGCAGGCCGCAAAAAAACACGGCCCACGGCCTTGTGCGTAGTATGCGTAGGGGCTCGCACGTGGCGAGCCCGTTAGGGAGATTCTATCACAGCCCATCCGAGTATAATGGCAGGTTTTTACGAGCCACGAGCCACAAACCACGAGTCACTGCCTTTCCTCGGACTCAGATGCGGCTTTGCCGCGACAGACTCATGATTATATTGCGACCGTGTGCCACTCGTCATAAATGCCGGCTATGCCCAGGATTCACGCGGCCTTTTTGGCCCGTCAGGTGCCGAACAGCGGGAGGTGCAGGACGGCTGCCAAAACGGACAGCCGTGGCTGGACGCCCTTTGGCCGTCTCCTACGAATGCGGCCAAAGGGCCCTCAACTCTAAAATTCGATGAACGACTTTTCGCCCGGACGATAGGCACTAATCTACATTAACGGTTCCTTAAATATTCGGAAATTCGATTAAAAGACGATTAGAATTTCAATTTGGTCCTGTTTTGTGGTGTATGATGAAATCAGAAGCCGTTCTATTGCGGAGCGGAAATGATTATTATACAATAAAAGTGAATCTGGAGGTGTGACATCATGTCCGTTAACCCGGGCTATCCGCTGCTAAAGCGGGCCGTCTACTATTGCGGTCGCATGATTTCCAGTCAATATGGCACGGTTTTCGTGTAACGCAAGAATTTAACGTAACAATGACACCGCACTTAGAGAAAGGAGTGGCAGCTATGTGTAACTTGAGCGAGGGTATTGAACGGCGCGGGGAAAAACGCGGACGTAAACTAGGGGAAGAAGTAGGCGAAAAACGTGGTTGGAATTTAGGAAAACAAGACGACGTACTGGAAATGCTGAAAGATGGCGTACCTTTTGAAAAGATTGCTCAGTATACTAAGTTATCCTTAGAAGCTATTGCTGACATTGCCAAGCAAAATAAATTAATTTAACCTAATCCGCCAGAAGTCCTCCACCTCTTAGGTGGGGGATGAAGGCGGGTATGGCGAATTTACGTAAGTAATTGAGCCATACCATTGCTCTGTAGATAGTTCTGTAGTATAATCAGTCGTAGATGAGAAAGAATTGATTATACTAAGAAATTGGATAGTAATAACTATTCAGTATTCTTACTCTATTACCAGCTGGTTCTAGTGGTAAAATACCGCCGCAAAGTGTTTTCTGATCAGATGAGCCAATATGCAAAAGGTATATTTGTCCACATAGAAAAAAGATTTTCCGGAAGTCAGATGTAAGCTTTGAAAGGAAATGTTTTGGTCAAAAAGCTATTGCCTGCTGACAACAGGCGGCGCTCCCATAATACGAAAATACATAGAAAATCAAGGCAGGTGATTATAGTGAATAA
>ERZ1023853.185-NODE-185-length-15950-cov-11.046430_pt1 | contig 15950 bp, 8 predicted proteins | sample MGYA00380386_ERZ1023853 | MGnify/ENA primary metagenome ERZ1023853 (study PRJEB33179, sample SAMN07449009) | human gut metagenome | biome: Human-gut; feature: Human associated habitat; material: Faeces | host: Homo sapiens | place: India: Bhopal | collected...
GAAGCGCGAAAATATACTAAAGGAATATCCTAATGTCGTGATTGCTGATGTCACAAGCCAAGCTACAGACGGATTGGTGAGGTTAAGTCCGTTCTACCCACACGGTGGTATCCCCGTCCCATTCAGCGAGGGCTACACCGAAATCTATCTGTCTTTTGAAAACAATAATCGATTTTCTTTGTGGTATGTAAAAGTATTAGTACTTTTGAAACATTGATTTTATGAAGTATCATTACGACTAATAATTAATAAACTTATGAAATACCGTCTTATATCGAAATATCTGGCTGCCATTTGGAAACCGAAGGAAGAAAAAGTGTGGAGTACGGAGGTCACAGACGAAAAATGTAATACTCTCGTAAAGGATGAGTTTGGTGCAATATATAGTAGGTATTGGAAGAAATTGTTTAGTGCGCCAAGGAGCTTGAGTGGTGAATATTCAATTAGGAAAGGAGTAAAAGTTATTGGGAATTCGGCTTTTAGCCGTTGCTACTTTCTCACCAGCATAAATATCCCAAATAGTGTCACAACGATTGGGAATCGGGCTTTTGCATCCTGCTACCATCTCATCAGCATAAATATCCCAAATAGTGTCACAACGATTGGAAACGGTGCTTTTGCGGAGTGCAACTCTCTCACCAGCATAAATATCCCAAATAGTGTCACAACAATTGGAGACGGTGCTTTTAGTGAGTGCAAATCCCTCACAAGCATAAATATCCCAGATAGTGTCACAACGATTGGAAAGGAGGCTTTTATCCGTTGCTACTCTCTCACCAGCATAAATATCCCAAATAGTGTCACAATGATTGGAAATGATGCTTTTCGGGAGTGTATAAACCTTCCCTCCCATATCAAGTCTGACATCATTCAACGTTTTGGCAGAAAAGTCTTTTGTTTTTAAATAATGATAGTAATAGAATCCAAGCGCAGTAAGCGCGAAAATATACTAAAGGAATATCCTAATGCGGTAATTGTTGATGTTACAAGCCAAGCTACAGACGGATTGGTGAGGTTAAGTCCGTTCTACCCACATGGCGGAATCCCCTTACCATTCAGCAAGGTCTACTCTGCTTGTAATCGGTAGTCTTATTAGATATTTTTGTGACAAATCCTTAAAGATATGATATGGACGATACCGCGCATTATCTTTATAGTCTTATCCCATATTTACGGACGCCTTCATTCATCATATGTTATGGCATAAATTCCTTCATGCAGTCTACAATGGTATTGAGCATCCGCTCTTTGATCCAGTCTTCCCTGATGTATAGGGAAGACTGGATTTGTGTATTCGCTAAAAATATCATTATTACGTTTATCCCAGTTCAAGTAAATCTTTGTCCGTCAAGAAATCCAACAACCCAACAGTCAACACTCCAAGTTCGTCCTCCTTGCGATGAATGTCATCACCTACAATGACAATCTTACGGAAGTGGTCATTGATTGACAATAAAGGACGTCGCTCTTGCTGTTCCTTTTCTGGCGTAGGCATGTGAAAAGCCGACTGGATATACACTCTGTATGGAGGGCGGTTCACCACAAAGTCTACCTCCAACTGTTTTCTGACAAACTTACCGTTCTCATCCTTGCCACCAAGTTCAACCAATCCTACGTCCACATTATATCCTCGACTGCGAAGCTCATTATAGATAATGTTCTCCATAATGTGCGTTTCCTCTTGTTGGCGGTAGTTTAGAATGGCAGCACGAATACCGATGTCTGCGAAGTAGTATTTCGTCTCAGTACCAATATATTTTCTGCCTTTCACATCATAGCGTAAGGCTTCTTCTATCAAGAAAGAGTCTTTCACAATGCCCGAGGCTATTACACGCACCAATTCCTTCATTCCTTCAGGATTACGCAGATGATTACGCTCAATTACGTCACGCAGATAGGTCGTTTCATACAGACCACGCAATATCATATTAGAGTACTATTTTTGATATTGGTATCAGATTTTACACCGTAAAGATAGCGTTTTTATCTCGAAACACGGCATAACCAATGAAAAAACTGCGTTTAAGAAGTATAAAAATGTGATAAAACAGTATGATAGGCTATATTTCTATTGATTCTTATAGAAGAAAGGGGATGATTGGCAATCACATCCTTTAAGGGAAGTCGTTTCAACCCTACCCCTCTAAAATATCATTGGATAACTTTTGGACGCCTTCATTCATCATCTGTGATGGCATAAATGACTTAAGCGAAGAGCAAACAAAAAAGACAAAGGCATTGACAAGCCGTCACGACCTGTCAATGCCCATCTGATTCGATTGTGATTTATTCAAAAAAAAGACTGTTTCCTCGTTTCTTATTTCAGTTTCTGATAGCCGTAGGATGCATTATCGCCCAACTGCTCTTCGATGCGGATAAGCTGATTGTACTTTGCCATACGGTCGGTACGGCTCATAGAACCTGTCTTGATCTGACCAGAGTTGGTTGCCACAGCGATGTCAGCGATTGTGGTATCCTCGGTTTCACCGGAACGATGTGAAGTAACGGTTGTGTAACCATGACGATGAGCCATCTCTATAGCATCCAACGTCTCGGTGAGCGAACCAATCTGGTTCACCTTGATAAGGATAGAGTTAGCCGCTCCCATCTTGATGCCCTTCTCCAGGAACTTCACGTTCGTAACAAAGAGGTCGTCGCCAACCAGCTGGCAACGGTCACCGATGGCAGCTGTAAGCTTCACCCAGTTGTCCCAATCGTTCTCGTCAAGACCGTCCTCGATGGAATCGATAGGATATTTGGTGATCAGTTCTTCCAAGAACTTTATCTGCTCTTCAGCTGTGAGTTTCTTGCCGTTAGGATCCTTCTTCTTGCCATCCTTCAGCTGGCGATAATCGTAATACCACTCACCATTCTCCTGAACAGCAAACTCGCTGGCAGCGCAGTCCATTGCAATCTTCACATCCTTTCCCGGCTCATAACCGGCATCCTTGATTGCCTGACAGATGCTCTCAAGCGCATCCTCTATGCCGTTGAGTGCAGGGGCGAAACCTCCCTCGTCGCCGACAGCTGTGGAAAGTCCGCGGCTCTTCAGGAGCTTTGCCAAGGCATGGAACACTTCGGCACCCATACGGATGGCCTCCTTCTCTGTAGGAGCCCCCACCGGACGAATCATGAACTCCTGGAAAGCAATCGGCGCATCAGAGTGAGCACCACCATTGATGATGTTCATCATAGGAACGGGAAGTGTGTAAGTGTTGCAGCCACCGATGTAGCGATACAACGGGATGCGGAGATACTCGGCAGCAGCATGAGCCACTGCAAGCGATACGCCAAGAATGGCATTCGCACCCAAGTTTGATTTTGTCTTGGTGCCATCCAGCTCCAACATCTTATGGTCGATAGCACGCTGCTCCAAGGCTGAGAATCCAACCAAAGCCGGAGCAATTACGTTATTCACATTCTCTACGGCCTTTAATACCCCCTTGCCACAATAGCGGCTCTTGTCGCCATCACGAAGCTCCAAAGCCTCGTTCTCACCTGTTGAGGCTCCAGACGGAACTGATGCACGACCTACAACGCCAGACTTTAATGACACCTCAACCTCTACTGTAGGATTGCCACGAGAATCCAAGATTTCTCTTGCATGAACTTTTTCAATAATCATAATACAATAATACTTTTAACTTTATAAAACTATATTCAAAACCGCATGAACACAACATCGTGTCGCATAAATACGGTTTCTTATTCCGAGTGCAAAAATAGTAATCATAAGAAAAAGTTCCAAATTCAAAGCATCCTAAAAAATAGGTATTTTTTTTAGCCACGCATTGTCTTCACAGTCTTATCCCATATTTCCGGACGCCTTCATTCATCATCTGTGGTGGCATGAATTCCTTCTTTTTCCAGGATTTCTTCCAGAAATTCAGAAGCGTCAGCCACGCAAAGAGGGCATTCGCGAAGCACCTTTCCTGTACCCACCCCTTTGAGCAATTTGCATTGAGTGGCACCGTTGCGCTGCTTGAATTTATCCATAATCTGTCTCATGCCCTTGACGGACTTCGCCTTGTCCTGGGTGGCAAGTCCGAGTATGATGCCTGCGCCTACGATGGCTCCGCAAGTTCCCTCCATATTACCCATACCTGCCGCAAAGGCATTGCCAGCATTCTTAATGGTTTCTTCTTCCATGCCGGCGAAGTCGTGATAGGTGCAGAGCACAGCCTGTGTGCAATTATGCGAACCACAACGCTTCTTCTCAGCTGCTATGTCTTTTCTTGTTTCCATATTATTATCTCCTTGTTATTTTTATTTGTTGTTATGATTTCGGCTACAAAGATAATGCTTTTATTATAGATACATAAAAGATATCAGCTATACATTAATAGATAAATCCTATCGTTAGAATATTTGGCGTGGTGAAAAATAATATATATCTTTGTGAAATGAAACTTACACAAGATAAGATATGGAAGAAAGTATGGTATTCAAAATAGTAGATATATCTTCCGGAGCCATAACGCTTGCCTTGGCAGCTATTCTTATTTACTTGAAGATGCCCCAAGACATCCGTTGGAAAGCAATGCGCAGGATGCTCAGCCTTCTGTCGTTATGCTATATATGTATGGGTGTTTCCAATCTTATCACCGGACTTACTGGCGTCAGTGAGGCAGAAAACGCAGAGATGGGTATCGCAGTCCTTTTGGTGTCATTCTTTCAGGCGTTGTTCTTCACTGCTACATGTCTTGCATTTGTAGCACCCTCTAAGGTTGGAGTGAGATGGTTGACGGCAAATGTTGCGGCTGCTTCGTCAGTATGCATAGTCACCATATATGCGTTGATACGATGCAAGTGGGCAATAAATTATATATGGGTGATAGATATATTGCTATATATCTTACAACTTGTATATTATTGCATTTTGTTCTACAGAAGCTATGCTGGATGTCAGAAAGTGCTTGAAGACAACTATGACGATGAACTCTCGAGTGGATTACGTTGGATAAGAAACTGCTTTTTAGGTGCCCTTACTGTAGGCGTCAGCGCATTGCTTTTCGCTATGTTTCGTATGGGTGATGTGATGTATTTGATTTTCACGAGCATTTACACCTTATATTATATATACCTTGTGATCTGTGTCATCAACTATCGTATAGAGGCAGGGTATATTGTTAAGGTAGTTACATTGGATGAAGTCTCACAGGACATTCCAGATAAATCGCCTGATGAATCGCATTTCGACGAGCAGAATTTGCGTGATGCTATAGAGAAGTGGGTGAGTGATAAGCTGTATGTGAAGAACGACCAGACCGTAGAGGAGATAGCCTATGAGTTGGGCACAACACACACGGTGCTCAAGTGGTATTTCACCAATCGTATGCACACTACTTTCCGCACTTGGCGTATCTCGCTACGCATTCAAGAAGCCAAACGTCTGATGCGTGAAGAAAAAGTAGCGGCATCGGTTGTCCATAAGATGGTTGGCGTGGCAGACAAGAGCAACTTCCACAAACAGTTTCGCCAAGTTACTGGCGTTACACCTAAAGAGTATGCAGAAAGAGCTTTGGGGGACGAGTAATGATTATTCCCCCTCAATAAAAGCAAATCATAGAGAGAATCGTGGTATTCCAGCTTTTTCGTTGGAATATCACGTTTTTTTTGTGGTATTTCGATTGTCCTACTGAAATACCACTTTTATACAGGTGGGTTATTGTTTGTAAAACCGTAAATTTGGACAAATTTATCAAATTTAAATCATTTAAAAACATTAACTATGAAACATTTTTACTTTGTCAATTACTACTCGCCACCCCCTTCACTACGAAGGCGGTGTGGCTGTATGCTTATCAGGTTTGTGCTGGCATTGTTGCTGGCATTGGCACCTGGTGCGTCGTGGGCAGGTGAACATTTCTACGACCTCGACCATGCCGTGCATCTTCACCCTAACGTTAATGAACCTTACATCAACATCTATCTATGTTTTTACGACACCAATGGTAAGGACGGATTCTTCACGCACGATGGTGGAGGACCTGCCATCTACGTTGACGGGCATCTCATTTGCAATGCCGACTGGGAGTTGGCATGGCCTGGAAACGGCAGTGGTAACGACGGCGGTCTTGAAGATGAGAGAGGAAACAGTGGTTGGTGGGGCAACACCTATACACGCACAGTAAAAGGCACCAAGTACACCGTACGTTTTTGGGACCCGCGCAAAGCAGGTGGCAAATTCTATGTCTTGCTATGCATAGACATGGACAATATGGAGGTGGGCAAGACCCACACCGTAACAGTAAGGGGAACGTGGAGAATCAATAGCGGCACTACGCAGTTGGAGAGCAAGACGTTCAATATTGGTGCTGTCAATATCCCTTCATGGTACAGCACAAACTTTAATCGCACCAACTACAACACTGTGGAGGCCAATGGAACGGTATTAAGTAACTACGGTCCAACTACGGTGGCTGCAAAGAATCCTATTGTAGTAGGAAAAGGAAGCGAAGCTCTACCTACTAAATACATCAATCCATCATCACTTCCTGCATCAAAAGGTCTCGGCAAGGGTACGACAGCATGGAGTGGTATGAATATGACATACGACGACAGCAATGAGAAGACGTATGGCAACCGTATAGTGCATTTCCAACATTCATTTGATGTAATTCCGTCGGGGCAACAATCGGCGCGAACAAAATGTACATTATGGAAATGGGACAGAGCGTATTTACAGGATTTCGTAAAGCCTGCCAATATTACAGCACAATCCGATGTATGGAAGAAGCAGGTGACCATTACTTGGGAAAATTTTGACGAACACAGTTCTTTCGAGGGAACGTGGTCTGTCTATCGCTATCCCAAGGGGAAACCTGAAGCGTCTAAGGTTATCGCCCAGAAGCTAAGCGTCAAGACGCACAAATACACCGACGACATACCTGACTACGACACCGACTATGTGTATGAGGTGGCCTTCATTCCTACAGGTATGCCGGACGGCAAGCGCATAGAGCGACTTGTGGGCAGCATAACAACGCAAGTAACACGCAAGTTCACCATCAATGGACTTGACATCGATGCGGAAAAGACAAATGACAAAAGCATCACTATCAAGTGGAACAACCAGGAGTTTAAAGGCAACGAAAACTATGTTTTCAAGATTCTGCGTGCCGACGGCGATACCATCAACTGGGAAGAGATAGGAAGCGTAAGTGTCAGCAAGAAGAGTCAGACGCAATACAGCTATACCGACTCAAAGAACCTGCAGGCATGCCACACCTATTTTTATAAGGTGCAGACCACCATGCTTGAGAACCATACCTTCGTGTCGGAAAACTATGTGATGGGCAACCTTTTGGGCGAGTCGCAAGTGACGTCGCTGACAGCCACCAAGGGTGACTACAATGGTCTGGTAAAACTCTCGTGGGAGGTTCACCAGGTAGGCAACAGTATTACGCGCTATGAGCTTATGCGCACTGTGAAAGGCAAGAACAACTGGGCCACCATCTACAAGACCAGTGGCATAGCCTCTTCCTATTATTATGAGGACAACACCGCCCTGCCTGGCCAATACTACGACTACAAGGTGCGCAGCATAACCAGTTGCGACGAGCAGGAAAGTTATCTGGAACGTGGCACCGATGGCTTCTGTCGTTCTACGGGCATCGTGTCGGGACGCATAGCCTACGGCACGGGCACAGCCGTTGACGGTGCTCGCGTAACCCTCGTGCGCAACAATGATAACGCCAGCGACATCAGCCAGTTCTATTCGCTGCGCACGTCCGGTTCGGGCGACGGCGTGTTCCTCGCCCTTAGCAGTGACGCTCTTAACAGCCAGTTTGGCAGCAGTGCCTATTCCGTGCAGATGTTTGTCCGTCCAGACGACAGTCAGACAAGTTCGGCACCCACACTCTTCGACCTTGGCGGCAAGCTGCAGCTGCAGCTCGGCACCATGGATGAAGCCAAGGGCTATCCGCTGCTTCTGAACAACGGCACTGATGCCACAGCCACCGGACTTTACCTTCCGGCGAGTGTCTTCACTTCGCTCACGCTTTCGGTGGATGCCAATGGCCAGGCATCAGTCACTACTGTTGATGCCGTGGACACCATGTCTGTGGCCACAGTGCCAGGCATCTGCAAGGTCAGCTTCACCGCTTCCGAAAAGACGGGGCTCTGCTTAGGCGGAAGCTATGAGCCTTCTGCCGACCGCACCTTCAGCGGATACATTGACGAGATGCGTGTCTTCAGCGGAAGGGCGCTCACGAAAGCTGATATCCTGAAGAACTACAACCATTCGCTCACGGGCACCGAAGACGGACTCTTCGCCTACTGGCCGGTGGATGAGGGCATATACAATCAGACCACTGCCTATGACTACTCCAAGACCAGTGGCGTGGCCAATGGCAACCATGGTCAGTTAGGCCCATCTACCACGACTTCCAACACCGTACTCCCTACAGAGCATCAATTTGGTATCTTCGGCATAACCGATGCACAGGGCAACTTCGTCATACGCGGCGTGCCTTTCAATGGCGACGGCACCACATACATGGTTGTCCCCAGCAAGGGCATACATGAGTTCTCGCCCAATTATTCCACACGCTACGTCAGTGCCTCAGCACTCGTTCACAACGGTGTCGACTTCGAAGACGTAAGCTCATTCCCAGTGAGCGGACGCGTGGTATATGCCGGAACCAACTATCCCGTCGAAGGAGCGCAGTTTACCGTAGACGGTACGCTCTGCAGCAAGGACGGCGAGGTAATCACCACCAATGCCAACGGCGAATACACCATCAGTGTGCCCATCGGCGACCATTATATAAAAGTGTCGAAGACCGGTCATGTATTCAATAACGAAGGCCGTTATCCTGCCGATCCTAATGAGGTAGGCACACGCCTCACCTTCAATCAGGAAGTGAAGGGGCTTGAGTTTGTCGACGCTACGCTTGTCAATTTCAGCGGCAAGGTGGTTGGCGGTGACATCGAAGGCAACAAGGCCGTAGGTTTCGGCTTGAGCAAGAACAATATCGGTGTTACAGAACTTGTTCTCACCCCCACCAACACCGTCTATAATCTCAATATGCTACGCAAGACCACGGGAGGCGTGGTGAGCTACGAAGTAAATCCGGAGACTGTGGAGGTGAAGTCGGCCACCGACACCATCGCCAGTCATGCATGGCGCGGTGCTGGCAGTGCCGATGCCAAGAAGATAATCATCCGCACCGACTCCAAGACGGGCGAGTTTTCTGCTTTGGTGCCGCCGCTGATGTATAAGGTGGAGGCACAGAAGGTGGTAGCTACGGGCGAAACAGTGGGCAGTTCGGCCACTGTGGACCTCACCAATCCGCTCGAACAAATGTCCGACACGCTCTACAACAGCAACAAAGAAGTGGAACGTCTCTATACCTACTGCAAGAAACTGGCTGTGACATATCACAGCAATCCGCAGTTTAATGTCATGCAGCGGGGCAACGACGACGGTGCGTTCGGCATCAGCGAATACACCGTTGCTGACGAACTTGGCAGTATGAAGGTCAGCGACATCTATTCCACAGCTACGGGAAAGCCAGTCTACAAGTATGGCGCTCCGTTGTTTATAGAGATGGACTCTTATACCTTCGACATAGACGCCTTCGAGCAGTACGTCAACAAGGATGACAAGCAGAACCACGTAACCGAAAAAGTGCCGTTGCGCAATCTTGAGGTTATCGTAAGCAACGCCCTGTCGTCAGAACAGAGTGTCTACGCCGAAAACAATCCGCAGGGCGGAACACCCGGTGAGGTGGGACAGATGGTCAACAACACCCTTGTACTCGACTCTGTAGGTCATGCCACCTATATGTGGAAGGCTGGCCTGCCAAACATCACCGCGCCATATAAGCGCACCATCTCAATGAGCTACGACATCAACGACCGCGCCTATATGTGGGATCCCGCCGGCGACGGCACCAACATGCAGGAGGGCATCATCCTCGGATTCCTGCCTACGGGCAACAACTTCGTTACCGAAGGTCCGACATTGCTGCAGATGATTCTGCGCGACCCACCGGGAACAGCTTCCAGCGCCCAGTGGACCACAGGTACTGTCAAGTCGAAGTATTCATACAAGGGAAACACCGTCGTTACAGACAATAGTCTTGAGTTGGTGAGTCATTGGGGCAACAAGACATCCCTTGGAAGCGGAATCGGATTTATCGTCATGACCGATGTAGAGAACAAGTGGGATGCAGGTTTGGGAGTGAAAATATCTAACGTGAGTGAGGATGGCAACTCATGGACAAGCACCGTGTCAACCGAGAAGGTTATATCAACCTCTGCCGAACCGGAATACGTAGGAGCCAACGGCGACCTCTTCATAGGAAGCTCCAACAACCTCATCTACGGACTTGCCCGAAACCTCACCTTGCGTCGTGACGGCAGCGATGTAACGCTTGGCGTGAAAGATGCATATACCACAGGACTGCAGTTTAAGACAGAGTTTGCCTACAGTGCCAACTACATCGAGAACGTGCTCATACCTAACCTCATCAGTCTGCGCAATTCAAAGCTTACCTATGTTGCCAACGTCAACGACTTCAAGCCGAGTGGCGACAGCGTGGTTTATCTCACTACGCTCAAGCCAGAGGACATTGGCTATGGTACGAACAATAATGACAAGATATGGGGTAAGGACGCTGTGCTCTCGTCAACAGGCAGGTCGTACACCATGAAGATAGGCGACCCCACGAAGTCGTGCAGCGACGAGATAGTATGGTATAACGACCAGATAGAGAACTGGCAGAAATGGCTTGCCGTGAATGAGGAGGAGAAGATAAGGGCCTATGAGGACCGCGACGAGAACACCAAGAACTACTCGTTTGATGCAGGCTCGTCCATCACCTACACCGCTACCAACGAGAACGGCAAGGGCAAACAGTATGAAAATAATTTCACGGGATTGGCTCATGTAATTGGTAGAACAGGATTCCAGATTGCTGGAGTAGGTATCACTGCAACCGTAACCACCGATACTGGCGGCGGCATACACACCTCAGGTGAAGAAACCGAGACCGAAACGTCCACGTTCAGCTACACCCTCGCAGAGACAGGCGATGATGATGCCATCACAGTGGATGTGTACGGTTACGGCAAGTATTCGCCCATCTTCCGCACACGTGGCGGACAGACGTCAGGCCCGTACGAGGGTGAGGCGAAGACCAAGTATTATCGTCCTGGTACCACCATCATGGAAGCAACAATGCAAATAGAGGTGCCAAAGATTGATGTTGATGTGGCCACCGTTACCGACGTACCAGCCGGACAGGCCGCCAATTATACGCTGCGTATGATGAACGAGTCGCAGACCAGCGAGGATGTCTACTACAAGCTAATGATGATTGACGAGACCAATCCTGACGGAGCCAAGCTGACCATTGACGGACAGCCGCTAACTGACGGCCGCCTCATCAAGATTCCTGCTGGCGAAACCGTCACCAAGGCTTTGCAGCTGACGCAGACCAATCTTGGCATACTCAACTATGAGAATGTGGGCATCGTGCTCGCCTCGCAGTCGCAGTACGACAACACAAGCACATGGGAGCAGATAGCCGACACGGTGTATGTCACAGCCCACTTCGCTCCGTCGTCATCAGCAGTGGACATGAGTCTTTCGCGTACTACCATCAACACGAGTGCGGGCGAGAAACTGACCATCTCGTTTGATAAGTTCGACAGAAAGTATCTCAACCTAAAAGCGTTCCGCATACAGTATCAGAAGCAGGGCGATACCGACTGGACACTGTTGCGAGAGTATGTCGTCGACAAGAAAGACCTTACTGCCAACAACCAGATGCTGCCGGAAGGCTCTACAGTAAGTTACGACCTCGACATGCATAGCTACAGCGACGGCAAGTATCTGTTCCGCGTGGTGTCTGTATGCACTTACGGCACCAGTGAGATATACAACACCAGCAAGGAGATAGCTCTGGTGAAGGACATGCAGAAGCCGCGCGCCCTCGGACTGCCAACACCTACCAACGGTGTGCTTACAGCAGGCGATGACATCAGCCTTACCTTCAGCGAGAATATCCTAAAGGGCGAACTCACCAAGGACATGAACTTCCTCGTAACGGGTGTGCTCAATGGCGCCAAGGTAGACCATGCCACCGCACTCTACCTTGCGGATATGGCTGAGGCTGCCAAGACCGAAGCTGACATCAATCTCTCAGACAAGAGTTTCGCCTTCGACCTTTGGATTAATGCCAAGAAGTCGGGCACCATACTCAGTCATGGTAGCGGTGCTTCGAAGTTTGCAGCAGCCATCAACGACGACGGCACACTGACAGTCATCGTAGGCACTGACAAGTATACATCCGTCAATGCCATGCCTTTGGGCAAGTGGGGCTACCTGCATATCGACTATGAACGCACAACGCCAGGCGGACTGCTGAATGCAGCAGTGGCAAACGACGAAAACACCGTCAGTCTGTTTGCAGACACGCCAGTGGCAGAGTATACCGGTAACGGACCTCTTGCAGTGGGTCAGAATCTGGGTGCAGCTATTCATGAACTGTGTCTGTGGGATGAAGCGCGCAGCATAGATGAGTCGCTTGCCGACCGATGTAAGACCAAGCAGCCGTCCACCCGACATCTTATAGGCTACTGGAAGATGAACGAGGGTGAGGGTACAGCTATACGCGACTACTCTCGTTCGCGCAATATGACAGCCGCTGCCGAGTCATGGTATATCAACAATGAGAACAAGGCAGTGAAGCTCAACGGTACCAGCCACGTCGGTGTGATGATGGCAGAGTGTTCGCCGCTCTCAACCGACGACTACGCAGTGGAGTTGTGGATGCGTGCAGGAAAGCAGGATGGTGAGGCACAGATTATGCATAGCGGCGAAACCGGACTATGGCTCAACGCTGCCGGACAACTACGTCTTACTTCTGCTGACAATACCTTCGAGGCAAGCAATGCTCCGCTCACTGACAACGCATGGCACCACGTGGCGCTCAATGTGCTGCGCAACGGCAATGCAGCTGTCTACGTGGACGGTGCCCGCACTCTTGCTATCAGCGCACGCAAGGTGGGAGGCATAGCTGCCGACTCGCTCTATGTGGGCGCACGACGCGGAGCTGTTGATGAGGCGACGGGCAAGCACACCTTCGACCGTCAGCTCACAGGACAGGTGGACGAGTTGCGTGTTTGGAACGCCACAATGAACGCCGAGTTGCTACGCACCAACCGTAAGGTGCGCCTCACGGGTAAGGAACCCGGTCTGGTGGCATACTATCCTTTCGAGAAGAAGACCCTTGATGCCTACAATCAGACGGTGACAAATGGTTCGGATATCGACCTCGTCACAGGCAAGCATACTGCCGTGAGCGGCAAGAACATAGCCTATACAGATGAGGCTCCAGCCTTAAGAACCAAGCCCACTGAAGAGAATGTGGACTTCACCTTCACAGCGAGCGACAACAAGATTGTCATTGAGCTTAATGAGGACGAGGCTGCCATCGACGGATCTACACTCAACTTCACCGTGCGTGAGGTGCGCGACGAGAACGGCAACTATTCGGAGCCGATACGCTGGTCAGCATTCGTCAACCGACGCCAACTGTCGTGGAGCGACAATGTCGTGACACTCACCAAGAAACTTGGCGAATCTCTCGCTTTCAGTGTCAAGGTGGTCAATAACGGCGGCAAACAGCAAATGTGGGAGATAAGCGGTATGCCTTCATGGCTTACTGCCGACACCGACAATGGAACCACAGATCCGCTTGTACAGGACGATGTGACCTTCACAATAGCTAAGTCGACACCGATAGGCACTTACAGCCAGACTGTATACCTTGTAGGCGGCGACGCCATTGAAGTGCCGCTGACACTCAACCTTACAGTGACGAGCGATGAACCGGAGTGGATGGTAGACAAGTCTGACTACGAAAACACGATGAACATGATAGCCCAGCTATCTATACTTGGCACGCCCAGTGCAGACACGGCCGACAAGTTGGCGGTGTTTGTAGGTGACGAGTGCCGCGGTGTAGGCCGCCCGGTATACAGCAAGCGCTATGACAGTTACTATGTGCTGCTCGACATCTACGGAAACGCTGCGGATGAGGGTACGAATCTTTCGTTCCGTGCTTACGACGCCAGCACCGGTATGGTGTATACGCAACTGGAGTGTAGCAATGGCGATGTGGCATTCACCAAAGACCAAATAGCAGGCACCTATGCCGATCCCATATTGCTCAATGCCCTTGACTATCAAGAGCAGACAACCAGCTTAACCAAAGGATGGAACTGGATGGCGCTCTATGTGCAGCCAGATGACATGTCAATGCAGACGGTACTTGCACCGATAAACGCTGAAGTCACTATGGCAAAGAGTCAGACTGGATTTATGGAATCGACAGGCTCAGAATGGTATGGTAATGAGGTAATGATGAACAATAGCGAGATGTACAAGATCAACCTATCCGCCCCAGCCACACTCAAGGTATTGGGTAGAGTGGCCGACCCGTCAAGCCGTCTCATTACAGTCAAGCAAGGCTGGAACTGGATAGCCTACAATGCCACTTCCGCTATGTCGCCCGACGAGGCCTTTGCCGGAATGCAGCCCGAGGATGGCGACGTAGTGAAGGCCCAGAGTTGTTTTGCCGTATACGACGGCTACGAATGGGCAGGAACTTTGTCGCTTCTTGAGCCAGGCCAAGGCTATATGCTCTACAGTGTCGCAACAGCCGATCGTACCTTTGCCTATCCGTTGGCAGGACAAATAGACAAGACAGCAAAGGCAAGGGCAAGACGTCTGCCGCCGGCAGGCTATTTTGAGCCAGTCGACTATCATAAGTATCCCGACAATATGTCGCTTATAGCACGTGTTACCTTTGACGGAAATGAGCTACCGGGAGCTGAGATAGGTATATATGCCGGTGATGAATGTAGGTCGCACGCCTACACTAATGACGCCGGACTGGCGTACGTCACCATCCCAGGCAATGCAAAGACGACGCTCACGTTCAAGTTACTGTACAAGGGAAAGGTCTATACCTCTACTACTACTCTTGATTATGAGAGCGATGGCATAGTAGGTTCTACCTTCAACCCGTTTGTCATCAACTTCGACACAACGACAGGCATAGGCACATTGACCGTTGATGCCGACGAGAATACCGAATGGTTCACTGTCAGCGGTCAGAAACTCGGCCGGAAACCCAAAGCTGCAGGCATTTATATCCGTAAACGCTACGACAGTGAGGCACGTCGCACAGTGACAGAGACTGTAACGATAACTGACCGTGAAATTGAATGACATAACAGGATATTCATTATATTAAGTAACATAAGAATATTTTCTTCCGAATAAATTAGGGGGTATACCGTAAGTTAACGCTTACAGGTATGCCCCCTCTTCTCGTCTAAAACGATTACATTTTTCGGTCAAAAGACTTATAGAATGTATGAAAGCGCAAATTCAAAGATAACAGTTATCCTCCCTAACAAATCGCAATAAAAGTTGTCCACACATTGTCCACACGCATGCAAAATATTGCCATTTTATTTTGTGGTTTCGTGCATTTGCACTAACTTTGCATAATAAATACTACGACATTTCGGGGTTGACTGGATTTGACAGCGGGATGAAATGGTATGTAAGCATGCGGAGCCTCGATGGCTAGCTCCTTAATCTGAGTGATCAAAAATTTAATTGGCGAAAACAACTACGCTCTCGCTGCTTAATCGAAGTACAGTAGATTAGCTTTATTCCGCCACAAGGTTGGCGGAACGAGACATCGCTCCAAGGATGTTGTTCCGAATCTGAGGGTCAAGCGGTGCAGGTAAATCGGAAATAGTCTGTGGTGTGCCTCGCCATCCGGATGAAATTTTAGAGGATAAGGTCGCGATTGGTGGTCCAGGTCTTGTCGCGGCACGAAAACCGAAGGCTGGAATAAGCATGTAGAAAGCGTATGGTTTCCCTGTTTGGACGTGGGTTCGAATCCCACCAGCTCCAC
>ERZ1023853.186-NODE-186-length-15923-cov-10.310436_pt1 | contig 15923 bp, 10 predicted proteins | sample MGYA00380386_ERZ1023853 | MGnify/ENA primary metagenome ERZ1023853 (study PRJEB33179, sample SAMN07449009) | human gut metagenome | biome: Human-gut; feature: Human associated habitat; material: Faeces | host: Homo sapiens | place: India: Bhopal | collected...
CGTTTTTTATATCGTTGACATTAACTAATGTCATTGCGAAAAGAAACAACAAGAAGAGAAAATGCATAAAGCCATAACGAGATATCTCCCTATCACGCATCACTAACGCCAACATAAATAAGAAACTCACAATAACCATTGCAAGCACCGCATACGACAAAAGTTGCATCTCCAAAGCAGACAGCGAGAGTGTCGTGTTTATCACAAGGAAGAATATCATGACAGTAGGCAGGAACGTCATATCATGCAGACTGACGCGAGTGGAAATCTTATCGAAATACAGTGGTATTCGTTTGAAAGTGAACAACGACATTTATGGGTCTCCTTTTTAATAAATAAATGGGAAGGCAGTGACGCCTCCCCTATTTTTGATTATGCTTTTGTAAAGAGCTGCTTACGCGCAAGCCACAATGCCGTGACGAATGTGGCAAGGAAGCACATACCGAATATAAAGATGATGCGCTTCGGACCGGCGGGCTTCACGGGCACCGTGGCACTCTCGATGGTAGTGAACGCCGGGGTCTTCTCCTGAAGCTTGGCACGCATCGCCTCCAGCTGGGTGCGCATGGCGCTGTAAGCGTTAAACTTCAGCTGCATCTCGTTCTCCAGCTCGTCACGCTTCGATATGAACGACTGGAGCATTACATCCTGGTTGGCATCGCAGTAAGCGCTGTATTCACGCACGCAATACTCATACTCACGCTTCGACTGCTTGGCGAGCTTCTCGTAATGCTCCACGTCCACGCGTGCCTTATTGGTGCGATACTTGGTGATGAAGGTCTGCAGATGATTGCGCACCGAGTCAGCCATTGTGGCGCAGATAAGCGGATCCTGATCTTCCACCTTTATGGTTATCACCTCCGTCTTCTTATCGACGTCGCAACTGATGTTCGACTTAATCTGGTCGAGCAGCTCGCTGTCCTTCTTCGACATGCGGAAAGCGCTCATGCCAGCTCCCTTGCTGGGAGGACCGGGCTGGTCTTTCGAGGCGAAAAGCTTTGTCACCGAACGCATCATCTTCTTTACCGGCGCCGTAATGGGGTTCTTCTTCTGAAGCTTCGACATGTAGTTATAGTAGTCGGTATTGACAAGACCGTCCACCGACTTCACATTTATGCCGAGCAGTCCGATGGCAAACTCGTTGGAGCTGACCACATCCGGATAGAGAAGCGGATAGATGGCGTCCTGCGTAGCACCGCCAAGGTTAACGCCGAACTGCGATGCCAAGGACGAGAGTCCGCCTGCCATGTTCTCGCTCGTTGCCTCAGGAGCAAGCTTCACGCTACAGCGATAGTAGCGTGGCTGCGGAAAGATATACAGGCACGACAGCACAAACACTATCGGCAGCACGATGAAGAACACCTTCTTCTTCGTCTTCAGCAATTTCCACACTTCCGTGAGGTCTATAACGTCTTTCTTTTGTTCGTTCATTGTTGTAAGAATATATCCGTGATTAAGTTTCTGGATTACTTCAATATATTAGAGAGTGTTGCAATCATCGCTGCAATAGACGACATGCTTGATCCCATACTCATCATCTCAGCCGTCGACATCTTACGTCTCAGCTTGGCAGGAACGACAATCTCGCAACCCGGCTGCACCTTGGCGCCATGACCGACCTTAGCCACCTTGCCGTTCATATATATAATGTATGCACGGCGCTTGACGGCATCGGCGGCGTAACCACCAGCCTGGTCGATGTAATAACCGGCACGCTTGCCCTTCTCGTAAGCCACGGTGTTGGAGTACATCACCGCACCGTTGATCTTCACCGTACCGTTATACTGCGGCACGATAAGGCGGTCGCCGTCACGAAGCACCACGTCGGCATCCGATCCCGGCCTCTTCATAGCCTCCTCAAGGTCCACACCGACGGGATATTCGTCAGGCACCTGGAACTTCTTGATGTTGGCATTGGCAGCTCCCTGAGCCGTTGACTGCACGGCGCTGGCGTTATTGGATGAAGCGGCAAGCGTCAGAAGATTCTTCTGCTTCTCCTCCTGCTGCATCTTCAGCACAGCCTCCATACGTGCCTTCTCTGCCTCGTTGGCCTTACGCATCAGACGCGCACCCTTGATGTAGGCGAGGCCGTTTGATCCGCCTGACATGCGGAAGAGGTCGCTAAGGCGTGTGTTGTTGCGCTCAAGAGCGTATGTTCCGGCGTAAAGCACCTCGCCTTCCACAGTGACGTTCTGCTGCTCGGTGTAGCCGGGCGAACGCATCACGTAAACCTCATCGAAGGGCATAAGCGTGAAGCTGCGGTCGCCGTCCACAGCGAAGTTCTCCTTAAGAGCCATATTGAACGTACGTGCGATGACGCTGTCAGGACGTACTGCCTTCGCATCGCTCACACGGCGGCTGATGCTGACGTTGGAAAGCGAAGCCTTGTCGGTCAGTCCACCTGCCTGTATGATAAAGTCCTCAACGGTCTCGTTGTCGGCATACTTATATACACCGGGGAACTGCACCTCGCCGCGTATGGTGATGGTGCGCTCCGTCATGCGCTCCGTCTTCGTGGCTACGAATAGCACGTCGTTCTCCTTCAGCGGAATGTCAGCCACCTTGCCGCTCATGATGCCTTCCACGTCCACGCTGATAACCTCCAGTGTGCGGTCCGGCTTCATGCGGTGCATCACAGCACGCGAGGTGATGGCCTCTTCCGTCACGCCGTCAGCATGCTCGATGAGCGAGCGCACGCTGTTCACCTGTCCGTTCAGATTATACTTGCCCGGACGGAACACGGCTCCCTTTATCTCCACAGTGTTGGAGTAACGAGCCATGACGGAGTCGACGCTTACTGAGTCGCCGTCGGCAATGCGGAAGTTGGAGAAGTCGAACTCCTCCACGTTATATGCAGAATGGTCGATGCCACTCTTGCGGTTGACGCTGACAGCCTTGCGGTAAGCGTCGCCCGTGAATCCGCCCGAATACTTAAGGAGCGAAGCTATCGACTCATTGGCTTTCATCTCATAATACATAGGACGCTTCACCTTACCCGTGATGTTAACGAGGCAGTCGTACGGTCCCACGACGATGACGTCGTTGTCAGCAAGGCGCACATTGCCCGTAAGCTTGCCGTTGAGGATATAGTCATAGATATCTACTACCGTAACAAGGCGGTTGTTGCGATAAACCTTGATGTTACGCAACGTTCCTATCTCGTTCGTGCCGCCAGCCATGTAAAGGGCATGGAACACAGTGGCAAAGGCAGAGAGCGTATACGTACCCGGAGTCTTCACCTCGCCCATCACGTTCACCATGATGGTGCGGGTCTGTCCCACGGTCAGACGAATCTTGCTGCTGCTGTAGCGGCTGCCAAGTGTGGAGCGCAGACGAGCGTTGGCCTGCGCGACGGTCAGACCGCTTACCTGCACCGGCCCGAAGCCCTCGATGGTAATGGTACCGTCAGGCGAAACCGTACACTGCTCCGACTTCTGCGACGCTCCATACACGTCCACAAAGACGGCATCACCAGGACCGAGACGATAGTTCTGCGGAGTGGCTATGTTCATGTTCGGCTCGAAGGTAAGCTCCTCATTGTTAAAGATATCGCGTCCGAACACCTTCTTCTTTCTGGCTTCACGCTCGGCAAGAAGCTGCTCCAGCATCTGCGCCGTATCGGGCACCATCTCGAACATCTCCTTCTGATAGTCCATAAACTCCTCGTCGGTTTCGTCGTACGTATGCTTATAGTTACGGTCGCGCTCCGACTTCACACGCATATTCGAGTAGTTCTGCGCATAGCTGTCTGCCTCACGTCCGTAGTCTTTGCGGGTGTACTGGTCGCGCGTCTTGCCGTTGTTGGTGCGCAGACGTGTGTCCGTCTTTGCAGAAGTGTCGTCGCTAACATTGCCAAGACCGCCCTGTTTCAACTGGCGCTCATATTTATTGCGCACACGGCGAATCTGCGAAATGTCAACGCCACGCTGCATGAGGTCGGTGACAATCTGCGACTGCGACTTACCCTGCTCCTTCGCCTTCATGACGTACTGCATAACCTGCGTGTCGGTCATGGACGACTGTGCCGAGACAGCCATAGGCATGATCAACATGAAGATTAAATAAATCAAGTATTTCTTCATAACTTGTAGATATGTGTGTGTATTAGTATGGTTACTTTTTTCTTATTACTATTATATATTAACTCAAAATAATACATTTTGTTGTACCGAAAGCCATATTAATTAAAAGCTTTTACTTATTAAGCGATTTCTCATATATATCTTCCAGAACCAGTCCGGCAATGGTAAAGCCGAAAATAGCCGTGATGTGCGACATCGATCCGTTTATCTGAGCTTTCTGGAACGAGCAGGGATCGTCGCCCGTGTCCGTGCCGCGGTTTTCGAGCAGTTCTTCGCTGTAGACGCACTGGAACTTATGAGCAGGAATGGTCTTGGCACGCTTCATGCGCTTCCTCAATGCAGCGCCGAGCGGACAGCCGCGCACCTTCCAGAATTCTGCCACGCGAATGCGCGTCGGGTCCATCTTGAGAGCAGCTCCCATTGACGAGAACAGCACAGCCCGCATCTGACATGCCAGCAGTATGAGCGCTGCCTTGTCCTTCAACGAGTCGATGGCGTCCACAATATAGTCATACTCGTCCAGGCAGAACTCCGAAGCGTTCTCCTCCGTGAAGATCTTCTGAATGGCAGTAACCTCACATTCAGGATTGATCTCCAGCAGACGTTCCTTCAGCGCCTCCACCTTCGGACGGCCCACAGTCTTCGTCGTAGCCATAAGCTGACGGTTGACGTTAGACAGACACACGCAGTCGCTGTCCACGATGGTGATACGGCGGATGCCCGAGCGCACCAAGCACTCCACGCACCAGCTTCCCACGCCGCCGACACCGAATACGATGACGCGCTTGGAAGCTATCTCCCCCATTACATCCTCACCAAGAAGCAGTTCGGCACGCTTGAAAATGCCATTCTCTATTCCCATATTCCTAATAATATTCACATTGTTACAAGCTGCAAAGTTACACAAAAAAATCCCAATCACTTACTATTCCACTTTTATTTTCATCAGACAAGGAAGACAGAATCTATTTAGTAGATAGCATAATGGCTGTTTGCCGTCAACAGACCGGCAAACAGCCATTATTGATTTATTCGAAGTCAGCTTGTTGTTTTTCCAATAGCCTAACGACACATATATCGGGGCATTACTCAGCCACAAGCCTTACTGGCATGGCACGGTATCGTCCCTTGTTCATTCCAGACGAACCCGACACAAAGCGGTAGTTCGACATGTTTAGGCTCTTGCCGAAAGCATCGAGATACAAGTACCAGAAGCCGTATTCAAGACTGGTTGCAGAGAACCCCTGGTATTCTGACAGGCGTGAGCTTGTCCATAGGTTGGCATGATAGCTGTCCTTGTAAACCGGAACCTCGTTGGACTTGCCCTCATAATATCCGCTCATCGGGATGTAAATCTCGGGAATCTCCGAATCTGCAGTTTTAATACAGATGCAGTTGTACACCTCGCCATAATCTGTCGTCTTCTCCTTTATCTTCAGCACTTTGTTGTCGATAAGGTTCTGTAGGCAGGTGTTGTCGCACACCTTGAAGTTGCCTATTGCCAAAGCATCTACAACATCATTTTTTGTCTTTTTTGCCTCATCAGAACTTTGTGCCTTCGAAATTATGAAGTAGCCACCTTTTGCTCCCCCATTGCCTTCAAGCGCGGTTGTGGCAGGAGAGTAGTAGCCGTTGTTTGTAGCACCAAGGTTGCGGTCGAGCATGTGATAGGTCTTGCCACCTGCTTTCACATTCACCATTTCGTAATAGTACCATCCCGAAGCCTTGCTATTGCCCAACTGATATATGCCTGCTGCATCTCCTGTCAACTTGGCGAACAGTCCGACATGATAAATCGGATAGGTTACGGTAATCTTGGTTCTCGCGTTGGTGATGGTTGTAATGGTTAAATTGCTAATCCACCTATTATAATTATTAGCCGCGGCCAGCGTCACCTTGTAGAAGTTTTTGTCGCCATCGGTAATCTCCTCAACCTTCACTCGCGAGTCGTCGTACGTGGGTTGTTGGTCGCCCTGACACTTCGGAATGAGATAGTAAACCTGATTTTTTCCCACAAAGAAGTGCAATCCGTCGTTCCGCACTCTGCCTTGGTTTTGCTCAGGACATATACCCTTTAGCGAATTGTCGTCCATCCATTTGAAGTAGTCGTCTTGGTTTAAATCTGGACTATTATTTTCAAGACCTCGTATCTTCACCTTTCTTTTATCGTCGTGACGGAAGTCGTAGCCCAACTGTGTAATATTCACATCGCGCGACAAATCGCCTGATGTTATTGTCACAGAACCTGTATGCGGTTTTGAATCATAGTTCTCGGTCAGAGTAAGTTCGATAGTGTACAGTCTGCCTGTTGACGAGTGGCCGGATGAAGGCAGCTCGACAACTGTTGCAGTTGGAGAAACCGTAATCCATTCGGTGTTTGACTTAACACTGTATTTGAAGTCAGGCTTGTTGGTAGTTACAAACGTTACTGTAACATTCTTGTCTTTGCCCAATGCCTGACGTTCGCCACACACTCCAAGCTCATAGTCCTTACATGCTATCATGTCTACAATAGGCGGATTGTCGTCCACCACTTCTACAGACAGTCTGTTCTCGGACAGATTGTTTATTGCCTCATCTTCTGTAGCCCATCCTTCATGGTTCACAGCCGTAACCTTAACCTGATAATGATGGTTGCGCAGAAGAGCCATCGGCGTATTCTTGTTCAAGAACGCCACTTTATAATAGGTATCTGGTCCGCCATTATACTTTGCCTTGATTATCATGTATGCCTTGTCGGCTGGAGTTTCGTAGAAAGGATGCTCGCCCATACTATAGTCTTTCTCATTCGTGTAATCTACCGACGAAGGCAGAGACACATCGGAATACAACTTAGTGGTGGCTATTGTGCCCTTTGTTGCCGTATTGAAGAGCTTGAAACCAGTAATCTCGAAGTTGGTCACCTTAGTATCCTTTGTAACAGACGCCTTGGCAAACTGTCGGAACAACCACACTTTGGTGCTGCGGCTAAGCAGGTCGTCCACCTTTACGCTTCCCCAACATACGGGAGCGCTGAGGTCGAGGCTGCCCTCACGTGTTGCGTTGTACAGGTTGTTCTTGCCATCAGCATCCTTGGCGTCGCTCTCTGATATGTCGGTGTTGGCTACAATATGCAGCGTTGCGGTTCCTTCCACAACCTTCACCTTCACTTTGCAGGTGCCGTCGTCATTCGGCTTGATGTCCGCGCCTGTGATATTGCTCATGCCGAGATACTTGTCGTCAGCATCGTAGCACAATACGCAGAGTTTGTTGATTTGCTGCTGAGTTGCTCTTGTCGCCACTGTATTCTTGGTGAAATTAGGCAACTTAAGAGTCAGCACAACTCCCTCCGACGGCACATCGGGTGTGTCGCCTCCTACAATGTCTCTGATGTCGCTGCAAGCAGCCAACACCACAGACAAGAGCATGAAGAGCCAAATTGTCAATTTCTTGATATACATATCGTTGTCTTTTAATTATTACTTTTAAAAGGGTGCTCCTTGCGTCCAAGTATCTGTGTCAGGATCGTATGAGCCTTCCACAACATAACGCTTGCCGTTCTTCTTGGTTGAGGGATAGTTATCACCATCGAACAGCTCTGGTTCATCAGCCGTATTGCTGATCTTCACATGCAAAACCTTTGCATATTCGTTCAATGGGGCTTTAAGGTGAAGTATGGTCTTGTACCAAGTATTACCCTTACTGTCATTGCCGTATTTTTTGCATTCAAATTCGCCAGAAACGTGGTTATTGCACCACATTGTAAATTTACCTTTACCATCACTACTGTTTACTCCATATAGACAATACCAACCAGATATTCCATCTCTTTTGGTATAAATGGTATATTCCACGTCTACAACGGTAGGCTTCTCATCATATACTCTGTAGTAAGGATCTGACAATGGGTCGTACAGATACCAGCCTTCACGATCCTCATAGTTGAAGAGTGTTATACCAGGGTCGTTGTGATGAGTGAAACGATGCGGCTGGTAGCCCGTACCGGTGTATGTACCATTGCTGAAAATCAGCAGGGTCTGTCCTGGCTTTATCATCTTTTCAGCAGTAGTTTTTGCATCTCCCTTACCGTTGTTAGATCCAGACATAGCATCATGCGCTATACTGTAATAGTACCAACCAGGGTTGTAATAGTCAGCTGTCATCGAGTGACCTGGCCACCCTCCGGTGAAATACCATTCTGCCGTATTCTCGTCCTTTTTACCATCAGGCTGTGTCTCACCTTTCTGTGTGTAGATGTAGACCTTGTGAGAGTCCTTGTACGACGAACGGTCTATCTTCCAGTCAGCACACCATCCATCTCGCCAGTTGTTGTTTTGTTCAGAATTATTGTAGGCTTCTTCAGCAAGCATATCAGAATGATCGAATTCCTCAAGGTTACTTGCGTCTTTAGTCTTCGCCAAGTCGTTTATGGCTCGCATATAGATACGATAAGGACCTACTGGCGGACGCACCGTTACGCGTATCTCTTGCTCAATGTGTTTCTTTGTACCGTCTACACCTATCGACTTTACAGTAAACGTATGTGTGGTTGTTGTCTGAGGGTCGGTTTTTGCAAAAATTGTGAATGTGCCATCTGCCTTATTGGTGTTTTCACACTTGATGTTTATTGTCGACTGAGCATACGAAACATCATGTCCGCCACCAGAAACCGTCCAGCCATCAGGGAACTGAATGCCACTAAGGTTGGTAGTGAACTTCACCACCTTTGTCAATTCGGGTGAATTTTCAGCATCATACTGTATTACAATATCCACAGGATCCACCTTGAAGTATGGTGTAACGTCGTACTTTACATAAAGATATTTCTTTATGTTGCCAGCCTTTATCCATACTTTGGCAGTACCCGTAAGAGCATTAGCTGCTGTAAAGTCGGCTACCGAGAGTTCTGGATTTATACTGAATCTTATACGATGAGTTGCAATATCATTAGTTGCGACAATAACGGGCAACTTTCCTGCTGAAATCTTTTCAATCTCCTTATCACATCCAAACGTAATGTTGCTTGCATCGGCATTTGTACCATAGTCGATGATAGCATTTTGCAAGGATGTTACTTCTGCACTTGTCTTCGAAACCCAAAGCGTAGTATGGTTGAGGTCGACATCTATTGTTGCCATCTGCCAATCCTCTACACTCACAACACAATCGAGATCGATGTTGCCCAGACTCTTTATGCGTCCTACAATCTCGTAGTAAGTGCCGCGTGGGAAAGTTGGCACTTCAGTTGTTGAGGTTTCGTCCTTACGATGTCCAAGGTTGATGTTGTAGCTGTTAGCGATAGCAGAACCACCTACAGCACCACCTACCTTCAATGCCGACTGCTGCGAAGCCTTAGCCACGTAGCGCTCGGGCAGATAGTATGTGGCACGGAAGAGCCACTTCTTTTTGCTGTCTGCTGGTTTAGCTACACCCTCTCCTTCAACTGTTATGATGTCCTCGTTGTTGACATTGGCATTGGCTGGGGTTTCTGTCCACGAAGTATAGTAAGAGCCATTACCCGTAGATGCCGTAGCGTCGTACAATGTCGGCTCGATGCCCTTGGCATAGTCATCGCTTACATTGGGCTTGCCGTCCCACAACAGACTGGTCTGTGGCGAGAGTCGCTTGCCCATAATATCGGTTATCTGCAATCCGTTAGACTTCAACGCTGCATCCATGTCCGGGTCTTCGGGATTGTATATAAGGTTAAGACACACCTTTACACAGGTGAATCGCAGATTAGCCATCACGGTCTGTGGAGTCGTGTCCGTATTCTTTATGGTAATTGTTCCGTCGACAGTTGTGCCGTCGGCCTTTGTGTCAGGCTCGTATATCATAGGGATGTTATTGGCTACGGGCATGCCTGGCTTTGACACCGGGGTGTAACCCAACACCACATCCTTCAAATCGTCTTCGGTTGTTATGCTATTGACATCAAGCACATCCTTCATGTTTGCCACTACGTACACACGATAGGTGCCGGGCTTGATCTGCAACTTATAAGAAGCAACTTTCTCATCGAGCATGTTGCTTGCTTCGGGCGATGGAAGTTCCTGCGAAAGGAATGTTCCGTTGCCGTCAACGGGGAAGGCATAAAGATGCAGGTCGTTGATGTTGCACTCCTCTACAGAGGCATTGTATGTAGGGTTGCTTGGGTCGAGACTGCTCGTAACCTCATCGCCTTCACGGGTTACCGGTACATAGACACACAGATTGCCCTCAGACGGTGCTGGTGTGTTGTACACGTCGGCATCATCTGTGCATGCTGCCAGCAACAACAGGGCAGCAACAGAAAGGAGTATGTCTGCAAGTCGTTTCATTTATTTATGTTGTTATTAGGTTTCTATGTATTTTAGTTAAGAAGTCGCTGATAGTTGAAGGGGAGAAAACTATAAGCTTATGTGTTGTATGCGCTTTGCCCAGTCGAGCACACCAACAGAGAGGTTCAGGTACTGCCATTCGGTGCCGATAAGGAAGAAGTCGAGGCGATAGTCATACTCGCGGTCGAGATATTCCTGTATGCCGTAGTTCTGTGCGGCATAAGCGTCGCGTCCCTGCTGGAGGATGTCGGGCAGATTGATAAGAGCGACGGTCTTGCCCGACACCTTATTATATATATGTAGCATGGCGTTGCGGTCGTTCTCCTCAGGAGAATAATACACCAGTCGCGAGAGCATCAGACCGGCATGAGCCGTACGTTCCTTCACGTTGCCCGAAGCATCGCGGAAGTCGGTGGTCCATGTACGGAAAGGCGTATAGCGAAGCTTGGTGTCGCGAGCCAAAGAGTTGTCATAGTTGATGTGGCCGTTGTCGGCTATTACCTCATAGCCGAAGTCGTCGGCAGAGATTTTGTCAGGTGCGTCAATCTGATGCAGCGAGATGGTGAGCTGCTTGGTGTCGCGCACCAAAGAGATGGTGTCATGGGTGGCTTCCATGTCGCGCACGGCTGTAAGGTGCTGCGAGCGGCCTATCCACAGCGTATCGAGCGGAGCCGAACAGTCGACGTCAGCCGTTTCGCCCGCCCCATTGCGGTCGAGCACGGTACAGAACTGCTTCATGTCCTCGCCGTCGGCGGGAACATGAATGCGAAACTTGGCGCCCTTGGTGGCAAGCGCGTCCTCATAACGCTTCTGCTTGGCAATGGCGAGAAACTGGTATTCGCCGGGCTGCAAGTCAAGGTGTACGGCAAAGTCATGGCGGCGGATGGGAGCGTCGGTGTCTGTGTTGTAGGCGTCCTGACGCATGAGATACTTGCCGTCCTTGTCGTACACCATGACAACAACGCCTCCAACGTGATAATTGAAGAGGTCGGCGCGCTGCGTGTTATAGTCGTAGCGGAAGTGCAGGTAAACGCCATTGTCGCATGGCTCAAGGTCGTCGTGCATCAGCGAGCAAGAAGCCAGCAAGGGTGCAAAGGCGAGTAATGAGCATAAAGATTTAACCAGTCCGTGAAACATAATGTTTGCCGTTAAATTAATTAAGATTGATTTAGATGTTGATGTTTGGATAGTAGCGGAGGCCGGAGACCTCCGCCACTTTTATGCTTTACAGTTTAGAGGTCGATGCTCTGGCTGCGCTTAGCCCAGTCAAGGATCTTAACCTCCACGTTGATATACTGATCGTTCTCGTCATCAGGAACAGTAGGCTTAACCTCTGGAACCTCAGGATAGCCAAGACCGCTGATGCTGTTTACAGAAAGGTCGTACCAGTTGTTGCGGAGCACACCGTAACGGCCAAGGAACGCAGCGTTGTCAGAACCATAAGCCTGACCTGCATTCCAATGAGTCAGCTCGTTGAAGTGCTTTACGCGGGCGATGTAGTATGCCTCGCCGTTCAGATATGTAGCGATACCAGCATCGGCTGACAAGCCAAGCTTCTCGTTGATTTTATTAACGACATTCGGATTAACCTGTGACGTACCTTCACCTTTGTACGTGATGTTCTCTGCCTTAATAAGATGCTGACCAGCCTCACCACTAATATTATTCTCAGTAGCATCAAGCTTTACAACATACTTTGCCTGCTCTGTAGCATCTGTAATGCCCATAGCAGTTACGGCAACGGTATGAATCTGCTGCTCAAGATTAGCCTTGGTCCAGATAGCGGTATTGTTGCCAATCTTATAGAAAGTCTTTTCTGTTGTTCCTTCAAGAGCCTTAGGAGTGTAAACAGCCTTAAACACAACACGTGTGGTCTGGCCCTGCATCATATTGGCAAGGTCGAATGTGTTCTCAAGACAATACTGAGGATGCTCCATACCTGCTTCGCCTGCAACCTCGCTGTTCTTTATCATATTGAACGCAGTCTGGCACGCAGTCAGATTCTGAAGAGCATCACCTGAATAGTTAGGGTCTTCGCCCCAATATACACGCTTGAAAGAAGAGCTTGTGTTGTCAAAGAAGCGTCCTTCTCCCCAAATCTGATCCCAAGCAGTCAGCAATCCACCAGTCTGATGAACGGGGTAAGTAGACTTGTTGGTAACGTCAAGCTTCCAGTCCGTGATTACCACCTTGTCTCCAGCGTATGTTGTTCCGTCAGCGATAGTGTAACCATCAGTCTTGTAGTTCTGCATCGTAACCTTAGCCAGACCACGCTCCACGTATACTGTGGTGGCAGCCTTTGCCTGAGCCTCCTCACGTGATGCGCAGATGTTGTTAACCTTTACAAGAGTTGTCGGCTCTGATGTTGCACCGGTATACTTCGGAGCATTAGCCATAAAGATGTAATCGGTCTTGGTATAATTGTCAACACTTACCTTTGAAGCATCCTTGCTCCATTCTGCATATGACACGCCCTTAGTAGCAGGCAACGTAACCTTATGAGTGGTGGCATCCACGTCGTTGTTGAGGAGCACCAATGCCTGATAGCTGCCACCTACCTCAACATCTTTGAGCTGCACAGTAGCGATAGCCGCTGTCGTAACTCCGTCAGACTTGACATCCGTCCAAGGGTTCATAGTGCCAAGCTGAGCGCTTGTGACAAAGTTTCCGGCATTATCAAAGATGAGGATAGTACCGTTCTTTACCTCATACTCAGCAGCGGTACCTCCATCAAATTCAGTACCTGTCTTAGGATCGACTGCACGAGTACCGTTTGTTGTCGGCAGATTGATTCTGAACGAAGCATAGGCTTCACCTGTCTGGTTGCCTTCATGGCCATTAGAAGCGAGGTCATCGTTGCTTGAGCAAGCGACCAAGGCTGTAGCCATGACAGCCATTCCGAATAGATTCTTAACGTTTACCATAGTTAAAAATTTTAGTTGATAAATATTAATTATTTTAGTTTAAATTTAAAGCGTAAGGGGACTGGGAAGGGTGTTTCGCAGCACCCTGCCCTATTAAGAGAGAAAAATTATTATTAAGTTTTTCTTTATTTCGTGTTAGCGATGCGTTCGGCATTTGCCTTGGCGTCCTCCGAACCTGCGGCAGCCGCCTCCAAGAACAACCGGCGTGCTGACTGATAGTCCTTTTTCAGCACAGCCAAAGCGCCTCGTGCGTTCAATGCCTCGGCAGAATTGCCGGCTTTCTCCAGATGTTTCTCAGCCGATGCCATGTCGCCTTTCTGCAAGTCGGCACATGCAGCATTAAGATTGGCTGTAGGGTCGGCAGGGAACATACGCACGGCTATGTCGAACACCTCGTTGAACTCCGGCGAACCAGCCTCCATCGTCTGTGCCACAAGATACATCTCCAGCAACGAAAGCTGCTGCGGACGGGTTCTGAGTATCTGCTTGGCTTCCTCAACGGAGAAGGGACGCACGGTATAGCTAACGGTATAGTCGCTATGGCGCAAGCGAGGATAGATGTCCTTCATTATCACGGCATAGTCCTGCGGATAAAGCTGGCGAATGCGCTTGTCCTTGTCGTCGGGAGCAAGGCTCGAGTCTGAAATCTTAAGGATTTCGTCCTTATTAGCCAGTTGCGACTGCTGCACCTTACTGCGGAAACCGTCCCAATCCTCAGGCGTATAGTCAGAGCTGAACAGCTTGGCGTCAATCGGATAAAGCTGCGCCACATAATTCTTCAGAGCCGCCGCACGCTCACGTGCCAGACGCTCGTTGTTGGCATAAGGACCTTCAGGCGAAGCATAACCGTGAATGTTGATGCCGTTGATTTCCACGTTCTTGTCATTGCGCACAAGGTCGATGGTGTTAGTTATCTTAGCCAGTTCGCGTGCGTTCTCGAAGAGGTCTACCACGATGTTCGTCTTGTTTACACGGAAGCTGAGGTAAGCCTCGCCCTTCTCGGCACGTTGCTTGCGAGCCTCAGCGAAAGGCTTGACAAACGTAAGAGCCGGCATCCATGCGCCGATATTGTCAATGGTGGCAAGGTGGAGATTGTCGAGATTCTCCCTGTCGCCGCATCCGCAGACGTCCTGAGAGGTAAGCAGACTCAGGCGGTCCGATTCGAACGGACGCTTGCGTGTTACGCTCTGGGCGTAGCTGACGCTCTGACGTGTGCCGTTCTTTCTGACAACCACCAGCGGCGGCTGGCTGCCCGTAGCACCAGAAGCCAATTCACCGCTGCGCTCCATGCGTATCTGCTTTGACCTGCCATTGATAATGATAGGTGACAGAGCTATGGTGTCGCCGTCGGCAGCAAGCATCGGAGTGAAGACGAGCTGCTGTTCAGACTTGAGCTTCAGGTTGTTGAGATTGAGGCTGAACGCCACATCCACCCTGTTACCCTCCACATACGTATGCAGACTGTCTATGGCTACAGCTCCAGAGGCAAGCTTCTGTGCCATTGCGGAACCGCAGGAAGCAGCCCCTATCAGGCATGAAATGATGATGCGTGTAAACGAATTAGTGTTCATAATGCTGTTTAGAAAATATAGATCATACTGAGAGCGGCCTTTGTCGGACCGACATAGTTGCGATGGTTCTTCTCCAGGCATCTGGCGCAACGTCCGTAGAGCTTGTACGGGCTATAGGCATAACCGATGCCCAACGACGCCTCCATGTTCCAATGGCGCGAGAGCAGCCATTGATAGCCATAGGTGACACCCGCACCTATATACCATCCCTCATAGTGTCGTCCGCTCTTCGTCTTGGGCAGAATGCCGAACGGAAGGTCCACGTTCTTGACGTTGTATTCGCCGGCAAGAGCATGCACTCCGAAGAAGCTGCCTCCGAAGCGCTGGCATGTCCACCAGCGGTATTCCGGCTCCACATTCCAGATGCGCACCTTCTTGCCTCCGGAAAACTCCCAAGGATTGAGCGTGGCAAACAGCTGTGCTGTCTGCTTCTCGGCGATGCCTACCTCAACACCTGCGTTAAGCGATGTCGTAGCCCAACCTAAGAGATTGGTCTTCAGAGCCACGTCCTGCGCCTTTGCCGCGCCTGACGATGCCAGCAGCATCATTGCCAACACGAATATATAAATATGCTTTATCATATTTAGGTTTTTGTATCTATTAACTATATTTCAGTTTAAGTATATATATCTTCTAAAGCAGCCTTATGAATGAGTGTTTTTATGTGTTTCGCATCATCATAAGTTGTGTTTTTGTGTACCTCGACTCAATCAAGGTCTCGCATAGTTTTTACGATGCAAAAATAGCAATAACATTCATAGCCTACATCATATTTTCATCAAAATGTTGCATTTTTATTGTGCAAACGTTTTCACAAATTCAATGCAAACATTCGGCATTGGTAGTGACGTCCACCAACGCAAATATCGTACAAACAAGTAAAAACCTGTTACAAAATAAAAATCGATTCTAGAGATTTCAGAAGCCGTTTTCGGTCGTTTTTGCCGTCAGCAAAGCCCCTTGGACAGTCAAAATCAAAGCCCCACCCTCCAATATGACTTAATACAGATTTGCTTTACACGGTTTTAACAATTCAAAAACAGTGTA
>ERZ1023853.199-NODE-199-length-15454-cov-10.579648_pt1 | contig 15454 bp, 9 predicted proteins | sample MGYA00380386_ERZ1023853 | MGnify/ENA primary metagenome ERZ1023853 (study PRJEB33179, sample SAMN07449009) | human gut metagenome | biome: Human-gut; feature: Human associated habitat; material: Faeces | host: Homo sapiens | place: India: Bhopal | collected...
TCCCCGTAGACCGCACAGAGCTGCATCCCAACTACCGCAACAACCCGCGTGAGCTGGCGAAGATCGTCGACACCATCAACGTGATAAAGAAGGACGCCAATATGACCATCACCAAGATTGAGATTCATGGCTATGCCTCACCGGAGGCTCCTTACGCCCACAACGAATACCTCGCCACTAACCGTGCCGCTACGCTGAAGAACTACGTGCGCCAGCTCGTCCATCTGGACGACCGCCTCTTCACCGTAAACGCAACGCCGGAGGACTGGGAAGGTCTCTGCAAGTATATCAAGGACAGCAACCTCGACAACCGCAGCGCCATCCTCAATATTGCGGAGGACAACTCTATAGAACCCGACCGCCGCGAATGGCTCATCAAGTCGCAGTATCCTGAGGAGTATCGCACAATGCTCGCATCATGGTATCCGGCTCTCCGCCATTCTGACTACGTCATCACCTGCAACGTGCGCCCGTTCTCAGTGGAGGAGGCTAAGGAGCTTATCAAGACCAAGCCGCAGCTGCTCTCGCAGAATGAGATGTATATGGTGGCACAGACTTACGAGCCGGGATCGAAGGAGTTTAACGAGGTGTTCGCCATCGCAGCGCTCATGTATCCCAACGACGAGACTGCCAATCTGAACGCAGCATGCGCCGACATCAATGAGGACAGATTCGCTGAGGCGCTCCGCAAGCTGGACAAGGCTGGCGACTCGGCTGAAGCTTACAACGCAAGGGGCATCTGCTACTGGCACATCGGCAACGACGAGAAAGCCATCGAGTGCTTCAGGATTGCTTCCGACAAGGGATGCGAGATTGCCAAGCAGAACTATGACGACCTACAATAAAAAGACATAAACAATCATACACCCTTACAACACAAAGACTAAACTCGGCTTCACAAACACAAAGACAAGCCAAACACAGAAACTCTTTAAAAAAGAAATATTTTTACTAAACACAAAAATTATTAATCACTTAAACTTCACAAGTATGAACAAGTTTAAATTATTCCCATTGGCACTTGCTGCCTTTGCATTCAGCGCTTGTACATCAGAAGACGCTGTTGAGAACAATCCTAACGTGGAAGGCGTTAAGAGTTATGTAGCCGTAAACATCAACAATGTTGGTGTTGGTGGTACACGTGCTGACGGCGCTACTTATGAGAACGGAACCGAGGCAGAGAGCAAGATCAACACAATCCGCTTCTACTTCTTCACATCGGATGGTGCTCCTTACAAGTTGGCAGAAGGCACGAACTGGTTGGAACTTAAACCTAACCAGCTGACACCTTCTACTGGTAACGTTGAAAACATTACCAACTCAATGCTTGTAATTTCGGGCAAAGACCAGTCTTATCCTCAGTCTATGATGGCTGTCGTAAATCCTGAGACAATCGAGGATGGTAAACTTACCGATTTCATGACAAAGTCTCAAGTAGAGGGTGTTGTTACAACTCAGAACTTCAATGGTCAGAGAGCTACTGCTTCTGACTTCGTTATGACAAGCTCTGTGTACGCTAATGGTAAGGATAAGGTTTGGACATCAGACATTTCTGGTCACGTTGCATTGTCAGAAGATGAAGCTAAGGCCGATCCGGTTGACATTTATGTAGAGCGTGTTGCTGCTAAGATTACTTCTACAGCAAGTGGTGCTACAGCTGATAAGTTCGAGGTTGGTGTGACTGCAAACGGTGATAAGGTTTATGCTAAGATCATGGGTTGGGGTATTGCCAAGGAGAACACAAAGGCTAACCTCATCAAGGTAATTGAGCCTACTTGGACAGAAGCTACAATCGGCTTTAACTGGAACGATGCTAACTTCTATCGTAGCTACTGGGAGACAACTCCTAATAACGATGGCACATACAAGTCATGGGCTGCTTACACCACCACAAAGATTGGTGATGTTTACTATACCGCTCCTAACACAAGCTATGCAGAGACCAATAGACCTATCTATGTTGCTGCAGCTCAGCTCGTTGACGCAAACGGCAATGCTCTTGAGATTTCTAAGTATAAGGGCGTTCAGTATCTTTCTGAGACAGATGTTAAGAAGGTCATTCTGAATGAGAACAAGAATTTCTTCAAGGTGGCTTCAACAACAGACGGAGTCGCTAACTACGTAAATCTTGACCCAGCTGATCTTGTTTTTGTAGTTGACGCACATAAGCCTTATGAGGTTAAGGCTCAGGTTAAGGACGGTGTTGTGGTTTACAAGAAGACTGGCGAAACTTACGTTGTAGCTACAGACGCAGCTAACACTGCTTACGGTGCCCACAATGCAGTTATCTACAAGGACGGTATGACTTACTACTGGACTTCAGTTAAGCACCTCGGCGCTGCTGGCAAGACTGGTCAGTTCGGTATGGTTCGTAACCACTTCTACAAGGTTGACGTTACTAAGATCACTGGTTTCGGTACTGCAGTATACAATCCTGATAATGAGTTCGTTCCCGTTACTCCGGATGAGGATCCTATGACTTATCTCGCAGCTCGTATCAACGTTCTCTCTTGGAGAGTTGTTGCTAACGGCGTAGAGCTCGGTAAGTAATCTTACCTCACAACGACATCACTGACACATAATATTGTGACACCTGTTCCGGCTGATGCCGGACACTCTAAATAGAAATATGAGGGGGAGGCTGTCGGCTCACCCGATAAGCTCTCCCTCATATTTTTTCTCAGACAAAAGACGCTCCGCACAATGAGGGCGTACTGCTGATTATTGTTCCCTATAGGGGGTATCGAGCCGACAGATACAAAAGAGAGGTCGGCATGGCGAGACACTGAACAAGGTGATAAGCCCACTAAAAGAAGACTTAATAACGACTACATATACATTATATATATAAGAGACCATCTCACAATATCACGAACAGAAAACAAAAGCTAAGCAATATGAAACACAACAAGCGCCAAATAATAAGCGACCTCAAGGCCATCGCAGCTGTGATGGCAATGATGTTCACCGTTACCTCGTGCGGAATGATGGAGGACGACCAGTCGGACTGTCCACAGGCGCTGCGCGTCAACTTCAAGTACGACATGAACATGAAGTTCGCGGACGCTTTTCCTAACGAGGTGAAGACCGTTACGCTCTACGCTTTCGATGAAAACGGACGTCTGGCCCTCGAAAAGCAGGACCGCGTGGAGGACATTAAGAAGCGTGGCGGATATATGAACGTGGACGAGCTGAAGCCCGGCGACTACACGCTCAAGGTTTGGGCGGAAGGCGAGGAGAGATACACAGGATCGTATGTCTTCGGAAAACCCGAGACGGCAACTCGTGCTGACGACATCAGCGTGCTCACAAGCCGCATCAACAGAACCAGCCGCACCTTGGACCACGACATAAACGGCCTTTATCACGGACTCGTGAAGAAGGCTGACCTCAATCTGGAGGGATTCGGCGTGAAGACTGCCACAGTGGACTTGATGAAGAACACAAACGTCATACGCGTGGTGCTCCAGAATACATCGGGCAAGCAGATTAAAGCCGACGACTTCGACTTCTACATCGACGACGACAACAGTTACCTCGGATTCGACAACGCCGCGCTCACACGTGCTGCGATGGCAGACAACGAGGAGCTGCCGGAAGACTCAATACGCTACGTGCCATGGTCGAAGTATGACGGCATCGTCGGACAGAACCGCACCGTAACACGCGCTGAAGGAACCACACAGGCTTCGGCAGTGGTGGCAGAGATGACCGTCAACCGACTCTTTACAGGCAAGAACCCGCAGCTCTGCGTTCTCAAGCATGAGACGGGAGAAAAGGTTTTCCAGATTCCGCTTATCGACTACGTGCTCCTCGTAAAGGGCAAATACAACAGGGCGATGTCAAATCAGGAATATCTTGACCGCCAGGACGAATACAGCTTCATCTTCTTCCTGGACGCCAACAACAACTGGCTGTCATCACACATATTCATCAACTCCTGGAGAGTGGTGCTGAACGAAACAGAGCTTTAAGCGCCACATCCCCGAAAGGGAGAGAGACTTAATAACACAAAAAACTAAACACCAAAAGAAACTGACTATGCTTAGAATAAACCGCAATACCTCCGCGCTGACAGTTTCGCTCCTGTTGGGTCTGCTGTCCATAACGTCGTGCGGCTTCGATGACGGCTACGACAAGGAGGACACGGGCGACGATAATGTGAAGGTGGCATTCAGGATGGCCTTCGTCAACGACAACACAAGAGCTGTAAACGACGGCTGGGGGGAATACGATCCGACTGACCCGGGCGATGCCTACGAAAACGCCATCAACGCTGACCAGCTGCAGATTAAGGTCTGCGACAAGGACGGAAACATCATTGGCGACGTGCAGGACGTGAGAGTGATAGAAAAACAGATAACGGGTACTTGGGAAAATGCTGGAGCACTTCTGAAGAAGGCAAACAAGATTATGGTGTTCGCCAACTGCGGAACCGCCAACGTCACGCAGGACAACATCTCATCGCTTGCCTTCCGCGTGGACCAAACCAAGCAGTATATTCCCATGTGGGGCGTCACCACGCTGACCAAAGACCTCGTAGTCGGAAAGCAGAACAATCTCGGCACCATCGACTTGCTCCGCTCTCTCGCTAAGGTGAAGGTGAAGATGGCTGACGGCATGAAGGCCAGAGGCTATGCCTTGGGTAGCATCACCTTCAACAACTACAACACCGAGGGCTTTACGCTGCCGCTGACCTACAACACGTCAAAGAATACAAAGGAGATATTGTTCAGCAGTTCGCTCAACGCAAAGCCTTCGTGGAGCCAGTCCGTAACGATGACCAACACCACGACCGACGAAGAGAGCATCATGCTCTACATTCCTGAGTACGACAACAAGACAGCCGCTGCTGACAAGAAGGCAAGCGTAACCTTAAACCTCAAGTGCGACGGCATGGACGACGGAACTTACACATTGCAGTTCTGTAACTACGTGGACGGTGTGGCAGATCCTTCCACACTCTACAACATACAGCGCAACCACTACTACGAATACACGGTGAACAAGGACGACAGACTAAACGTCACACTGAAGGTGCTGAAGTGGAACAAGCGCACACACTCTGAGATTATAATGTAACAACATAGAGTATTTACACAAAAACTAAAATAGCGATGACTCACGCCAAGAACATTTTCACATACATGCTTGCGCTTTTCTCAACGCTCGCCATCGTAGGATGTAGTTTTGAGGAAGACCACGCCGATTGCCAAGGGAAGGGTGAGGGCGAGAAGATGCAGGTGGAGCTAAGGCTCACCGCTTCGGCTAACTCGCTGACACGTTCCTACAGCACCTCCGACGGCGTAACGAGAGCGTCATGGGTGGACACAAACGCTGCCCGAGAAGGAGAGATGATGCACAATTGCTTTGTTGTCATCGTCCAGAACGGCAAGATACAGGACATAGTGGAGAAGAACGACTTCACGGAGGAAGTAGAGCAGACCAGTCTTAAGGCGAAAGCCGAATTGGGCAACGCCACGTTCTATTCGTTTGCCAATATCACGCCCGCAGAACTCGGAATAACAATGACGACAACGCCCGCTGAGATAGAAAGCAAATACTATAAGGTGGAGGGCAATACCCAAACGCTCAGCACCAAAGGCATTCCGATGAGCAATAAGCAGACCGTCAACATCACCAGCAAGAAACAGCAGGTGGACCTGGAGGTTATCCGTATGATGGCAAAGGTGGAGCTTAACTTCACCAACGACACGGGCTACGATCTGAGCATCAAGAGCGTCAAGCTGACCGACATCACCGACAACGCTGCTAACAACGTAAGCCTGCTGCCTATGAAGGACGCCTCGGGCAATGTGGTGCCGAACATCAATGACGCTGCCACATACAAGGATTACACAGTAAGCATCGGCGGCACGTCAGGCACTCAGGTGAAGAACGGCGGCACGCTCCAGACCACGTTCTACGTGAACGAGAGCGTCGCCCGCAATCCTAAGTACTTCGTTCTCAGCATCAACACTGACAAGGGAACAGTGACGAACCGCATCGCCATGACAGAATGGAGCAAGATAGCGCGAAACGACTACTTGGTTATCCCAGTCAAACTGGTTGACTATCGCATCGAGCTGGAGCCGCAGGTATTCACTGCCATCGGCGTAATCCCCGAACTCAACTATGATGGCGACCGCATCACAGCCACATTCAAGTCGTACGGCGAGTTCCATCTGAAGCTGCACGTCATTAGGCGCAGCGACAACAAGGAGCTGAACAACTGGACCTTCAAGAGCATCAGAACGCTTGAGGCTGATCCGGCAGGAGGAGAAGGCACATCCATCTACGACGAAGAGCCTTACTTCGAGAAGCGCACCAAGACCTTCGAAGGATATATCAGCCCGCGTAAGGGATACGCCATCCACGAAATCAACGTCGAAATCAACGGCGTAACAATCCCATATCGCTTGCAGATAAACAAGGAATAACATTTAATAATAGGTGGGTATGGCATTCCTGCCATACCCACTTTTAGATTTAACAAGTACACTTTTAGATTTAACAAGTACGAACATAATACCTTTTGAGATATGAAAAGTCGCAAAAACAACATAAACAGACCCGCACCGTCAAGAAGACTGCTACTGCAGCTCCTTGCGATGATGGCACTTACCGCAGCGCCAAGCAGTGTGTATGCGCAGAGCTTAGGCTTCCACAAGGAGGGCCAAAGTGGATTGCCGCTTGACAGCCGCGGCATGCAGCAGACTGCAGAATGGCATTACTATTATTATCTGCCGACAAATAGCAACACAATGGAGCTTGAGTTGCCTTTTGCAGGATGGGGGGATAGCAAAACCAATGACCTTGAGCCTTACGGATGGATTCGTTGGTATGACTATACTACAGACCTAAAGTCGGATAGACTGACAGTATATAATTCAAGTTCTACAAGTTTGTATAATTCGAAGGACAACACCAGCAAAAAGGATATAGGACTTATTGCCGGTAGTCTCAGTAATTCTGCAAGAGATTATGCAGGAGTCAAATACAATAAACCGACGGGAGCAGATGCAGAAGATTGGGCTGGAGAAACTATCGCTTGTGACGTAAGCCGATACAATAATTATAGTCTTACTAAACGAGGGTATTATCCTAAATATACAAATTATGTTGAATATGAGCCAACCCTCTCCATCCGATACATCTTCCACATCAAGTCTGCAGCATATCTGGCAAAGCAAATCAAGGATGCTTTATGTAATCCCAGCAGGGCTGCTGACCTGACTCTTGAGGACAACAAGCGTATCGTGTTCGGTGCAAAGGACGCAAACGCAAAGATGACGCTGCGTACAAATATGAAGAATTCTGGTGGACAAAGCTATTGGTTCTATCCTTTGAAAAATACTGTTGGTAAGTCGGTTTATCCTACTACAGAGAGACAGAAGATAACGGCAGCAGACTTCAATACCACTATGAAGCAGGCTGACAATATAGTGTGGACGTTCTACAATGAGGATAAGACAAAGTTTTGCCAACTTCCACCCAGTACTCCCAGTAATCCCAGAACTTCCATTTCTCCGCAGTTCTGTGACTTGACCATTAGTGCTCTCAACAACGCGACTTGGTATAATGTCTCTAATGACGCTACAACTACAAAACCTACAGATATAGGCTTTGAACATACTGTTTATGTAGTGGCATGGGCAGTAAACGGCACGACCGATATGTGTCCCGTTGCTAACTTTGAGGTGTTTATACATAAGGGTTATCCGAAGATGAAGGACGAGCTGACTGCTGACGGCGACGTAGACCGTACGATCTCATATTTTGAGGATAAGTATGAGCAGCAGATGGACATCTCGTTCGATGACGACAATCCTGATCTGACATTGGATGCGCCGACAACGCCAATGAACAACATGAGTCTTAAGCCGTCCGACTTCAAATCACGTGCATACGGATTCACCTATGCGGAACTTTCAAGTTCTGATTATTATAAAGGTGGCACACACAACGGTAAGTCACCTATCCACGGTGATTATGGTCTCTATAAATCGGGTAACCTACCAGGCATTTCGTATACTGATCAAAACGGATACAAATGGTGGGCAGAAGGTTCTCCTACTATCTACGATCGTACCTACGCAAAAACCAACCACAAGCAGTACGGACACTTCCTGTATGTGGACGCTTCGAACGAGAGCCGTCAGATTGCATCTGCCGACTTTAAGGCTAACCTCTGTACAGGTTCACAGCTGATTTTTAGTGGAGCCGTTGCCGAGTATACCGCAGCAATGAACTCAACTGCACCGCAGGTGATGTTCCGTCTCTATGGTATAGATAAGGACGAAAACGGCAACGAAATCGGCAAGAAGCTTATCCAGTCGTTCTCGTCAGGCGACTTTAAGACTAATACAAAGACACACGAATACGGTAAGTGGTATCAGATTTACAGTAAGCAGGTGCTTCAGAAGTCTGCTGCTGCCGACAACTACACCGACTTCCGCATTGTGCTTGACAATATGTGTCAGGATACATGGGGTGCCGACTACTGTGTTGACGACCTTTGCCTCTACACTCAGACATCCAAGCTGGACGTGCTGCAGAACAAGCCGCTCTGTCCTAATGAGACAGGTTATGAGACAGCTCCCGATGATATTACACTGAAGCTCCGCGGCATCTACGAGACCTTCCAGGCGATGGTGAACCAGAAGGAGTCGAAACTCTTCTATCGTATCTGCGACGCTACAGGAACACCAGTGGACAACATCGACTATAACGGCGACGGAAAGCCCGACGAATACGGCACTGCACGCATTCCTGAGTCTTACAACGCAGCATACGTACTTCCTCCTGCAGCTGCCGACGGCAAGAATAACGTAGCGATGTTTGAGAACGACAACAGCGGCAACCGATGCTTGGTAATCGCCAACCGCAACTTCAACATCGTACCGGGCAAGGACTACTACTTCTCCATCGCCTATCCGAGCGAGGACAACCCTAATGTACCGGGCGATTGGGGAAAGAGCACAGACGTCTGCTCTACGTATAGTGGACTATTCCAGGTGGTGGAGCAGAACATCAAGCTGACCGACAAGAACAGTAACGTGCTCACAGCTCTGAGAGTGAACTGTAACACCCACACTCCGACAGTGGAGATGATTGCTAAGATTGAGACGGCTGACCCCGTGAACGGCGGTAAGGTGACCATCGACAATGTCAAGTTCGACTGGTTCCTCTCAAAGCCTAACCAAGAGAACGAGCTTTACTCTACACCAGGTCTGTTGGAGGCATTACACGATTATCGTGCCAACTATCCGGAATACAATGGATTGAGTACAGGATTCAGCAGTGTAAACTATACTCAGTACGCTCTCTTGAAGAAGTACGTGGACAGCAAGCAGCTGATTCTGAACGCCAGCAACTCAATGGGCAACCGTACGTTTGCTTCTGACGAGATGGGTCTTTATAAGATTGCTGTCATCCCAGTGCAAGCCAAAGCCACCATCAACGGTCAGGTATACGACATCTGTGCTGCCCCGATGTTAGTGGATCTGCGCGTGGTGACCGACGGACCGAACATCAACTTCGGCTTCTCTGACGTCATCTATCCGAACGACGCACGAACAGTACGTGTCGGTCTGCCGCAGATACAGGCGATAGCCGAAAAGAATGGCGCTCTGAATCTGCCGATGACAGGCATCGAAGGAGCCACAAGCGTAAATATGAGGGACTATGCTAAGGTATTTATCTCTAACACCAACGACCCAAGCTTCAATTCCACAAAGCAGGAGATCGGCGTGGTGACATCAAACACCATCTACAGAACCGATAATACTGTAGGCATCCGCTTCAACCCCAATGCCGCTACAATCCTGAAGGAAGGCTACTGGTATGAGATAAACTTCAGCTATGACAACGCAGACGGTTCTATGGCAAGCTGTCCGGGCGAGACATTCATCAAGATGTGCATCGTGCCTGAGTATGCCACATGGAACTCGTCGCCAAGAACTGCCAGCACAAACTGGAACGACGACAACAACTGGCTGCGCTCTACAAAGGCTGAGATCTTCAAGGACTCTTACGCTGACTATAACACCACCACGGCATTCATGCCGATGAAGTTCACGAAGGTGACCGTGGCTAATCAGAATGACAAGGGCAAGGTTTATCCTAACCTTGACGAGATAAGCTACAGAAGCAACGGCATCGCTTCCTCAACGAAGATGAAGAGCTTTGCTTACGACTTCGTGGCGAAGTGGAGCAACACGACAGACGACGGTTCGGACAACGGCAACGGCACTTTCTCTTGCGAGACATGGGCAGGCAACTTCTGCGACCAGATCTACTTCAAGCCGGAGGCAGAGCTTCTCTACGCCAACTACCTGACCTACAACAAGGCTTATGTGGAGAAGGAGCTGACGCCAAATACGTGGAGCATAATGTCTTCACCGTTGCAGCAGACCTACGCCGGCGACCTCTACGTTCCGAAGAACAACGGACAGGAGCAGTCGGAGGCATTCAAGCCGATGACATACGACGAGAATGTGAACGACCGCAGCGCTTATCCCGTTTATCAGCGCAGCTGGGACGGCAACGCTCAAGAGGTGAAGGACAACGTCACCAATTACAGCGCCAACCACGATGGTACAGTGGACGTAACCACAGACAACGAACTGTCAATCAACTCTGGCTACTGGTCGCACGTATATAACAAGGTGGACGAGCAGTACACTAAGGGACAGGCGTTCGCTGTAAAGGCTGGCGACAAGTACACCGCAGGTGCGCAGGACGCCAACGCTAAGGCCGTAATCCGTCTGCCGAAGGCTGACACCCAGTTCAGCTACTACGACAGCGAGAGCCAGAAGCCGTTGAATGTAACTGTTAGCCGCGACGCTAATAGCTACCGAATGCTGCAGGGCGACGTTGCCGGCGACAAGACAATGGCAATGATTCAGCCGCTGAAGGAGAACCTGCACCGCGACAACCGCTACCATCTCGTAGGCAATCCTTACACCTCATCGTTGAGTATGTATCGCTTCCTCAAGGCTAACACTGCCTTCGAGAACAGCATCTGGACTCTCGACAACGGCGTTATGAAGACCCACAGCGTACCAGTGGATCTGGACTACGACAAGAAGACAGACGTAATAGTGAATCCCACTCAGGCGTTCTTTGTAAAGGTGAAGGAGGGCGAGACCGCTCCTGCCAACGTAACATTCAATGCAACGATGCTCATCAACAAGGATGTTACTCCAGGCGAGAAGGCTCTCATCATTCGTCCGACCGTATTGCTGACCACCGTCAACGGCGAGAGAAGCAGCCAGTCTGAGCTTATCGTCAACGACGAGGCAAGCCGCGACTACGTGGAGGGCGAGGATGTGGAGATGCTCGGTGAGGGCAACATTGCCGAGATAGCCCAGGTCTACTCTGTAGCCGGTTCGCAGGCTGTGGCGCTCAACGCTTCCGACGACATCAACTGGATGCCGGTGGGCGTAGTGGCACCAAAGAGCAAGGACATCGACGTGAACATCAGCCTTAACAGCAAGATGCTTATCAAGATGAACAACGAAGGCTCGCAGCTCTTCCTCTTCGACGCCACAACAAAGACGTTCTCAGAGATTAAGGACGGCATGACGGTGAAGATGATGGCCAATGACCACGGTCGCTACTACATCACCAACCAGTCGTCACTAAACACAACGGACATCAACACCATCGACTGCTTCTCACCGACGGAGAACACCATCGTGGTGGCAACGCTGAAGGGCGACATGAAGCGTGTGATGGTATACGACATCTCGGGAGCTCTGGTAACAAGCAACCACAGTGTAAACGGCGGTCGCTGCCAACTCAACGTACCGAAGGCAGGCATCTACGTCGTGAAAGCCACGACAAAGGAAGATCGCACGGAGACATTCAAGATTGTGGTGAGATAACTATCGCACGCACAAGAACTAAACAATAAAGAAAAATCTTATCGTATTATTAAAAAAAGGGAACGCTGTGATAGCGCTCCTTTTTTTTGTTTGCATTTTTGTAATGTCGGCCCCTTGATTAACTGGTTATTTCACCACTTCAAGGAGCAGCACGCGGCTTGCCCATTCGTTGGCTTTGCCCCAGTCTGCATTATGTCCGTAAGGTATCTCAAGGCCGTTCTGCATGAGATATTCGCCTGAGAAAGTCTTGCCCTCGAAGGCGAGCGGAGTCTTGTCGATGCGGTTTAGCTCGGTGATGCGATAGCGCTTCTGCGGGTTGAGACCTGCCATCGGGATGCGCGGCAGGTGCTGATTGCATAACGACTCGGTCTTCCACCAGAAGAACACCGCCTTTTCCTTGGCATCGGTCACGTACATGAGCGAAGCCACACCCTTCTTCTCGTATGGCGACTGCAGGCGATAAAGGTCGCCAAACTGTACGATAGGACGGATGCGCTTATGAGATGTGGGATGCCATGGCGATGGCAGGGAAGAAGTAGCTGGTTCCCCATTGCATATATACGCGCTGAAGGGCGTCAGTATTGTCACTGGTCCAGAACTCGTCGAAGTAAGGGAGAGTGCCCTCCTATCTGTTTTCCTACCTAAAACAATACTCCCTGCATAGTATTTTGCCTTATAATGTTGTGCATTGTCAAGTATTTTGATTAAATTTGCAAAATGAATTCAGAAACCTGTGTTTTTTGAAACTAATACTAAAATAATTATGATAGACGTTAAAGAAACTCTTAGCAGTGCCGAGGAGCGCATGGAGATGGGAGCCATGTACCTTGAGGAGCAGCTGGCTCGTATCCGTGCCGGCCGTGCCAATGTGGCAATCCTCGACGGCGTTCGCGTTAGCTCGTGGGGCTCTATGGTTCCGCTCAACCAGGTAGCCAATGTCACCGTTCCCGATCCACGTACCATCGCCATCCGTCCTTTCGACAAAAAGCAGATTCGCGACATCGAGAAAGCCATCATGGACAGCGATGTAGGCATCACACCTGAGAACAACGGCGAGATTATCCGTCTCGGCATCCCGCAGCCGACCGAGGAGCGTCGTAAGGATCTCGTAAAGCAGTGTAACAAGATTGGCGAGCGCACAAAGGTGGAAATCCGCAACGCACGTCAGGAGACAAAGGACAAGCTGAAGAAGGCCATCAAGGACGGACTTTCAGAAGACCTTGAGAAGGACGCTGAGAACGAGCTCCAGAAGATTCACGACAAGTTCGTGAAGAAGGTGGAGGAACTCCTCGCTGCAAAGCAGAAGGAAATTATGACTGTATAATAAGAAAAGGTAAAAGAGTAAAGCAGGCTGCCTCTTTATACTCTTTTACCTTTTTGCTTTTTTTTTTACTTTTAATAGATGCAAGGAATAGTAATAAAGAACACCGGCAGTTGGTATACGGTCCGCACCGACGAGGGCAAGAACGTGGACTGTAAGATAAAGGGCAACTTCCGCCTCAAGGGCATACGCAGCACCAATCCGGTGGCTGTGGGCGACCGTGTGGAGATAATCCTCAATCAGGAGGGCACGGCGTTTATCTCTTCCATCTGCGACCGCCGCAACTACATCATACGCAAGTCGCAGAATCTCAGCAAGCAGAGCCATATCATCGCAGCCAACGTGGACCAGGCGTTCCTTATCGTCACCGTCAACTATCCGCAGACCAGCACCATCTTCATCGACCGCTTCCTCGCCACTGCTGAGGCTTACAGTGTGCCAATGGTGCTCGTCTTCAACAAGACGGACATCCTTTCCGACGAGGAGCGCCATTATCAGGAGATGATGATGAAGCTTTATGAGACCGTCGGCTACAAGTGTGTGGCAGTGTCTGCCACCACGGGTATGGGCATGGACACCATCAAGCCGTTGCTCAAGGACAAGATTACGCTTCTCAGCGGCAACAGCGGCGTGGGTAAGTCCACATTCATCAATCATATTCTGCCCGATGCCAATCTGCGCACATCTGAGATCAGCGATGCGCACAACACAGGTATGCACACCACAACATTCTCCGAAATGCTTCAGCTTCCGGATGGAGGATGGATTATAGACACGCCGGGAATAAAGGGTTTCGGCACCTTCGACATTGAGCCGGAGGAACTGACAAGCTATTTCAAGGACATCTTCCACTTTTCAAAGGAATGCCGATTCTCCAACTGTACGCACACTCACGAGCCGGGTTGCGCGGTGCTGAAGGCTGTGGAAGAACATTACATCGCCGCTTCACGATATCAGAGCTATCTCTCAATGCTTGAGGATAAGGACGAGAATAAGTATCGAGAAGCGTATTAAATTCAGTTGAGAGTTGAGAATTTATAGTTGAAATTTGATAGTTTAGAGTTGAGAGTTATGATTAGCTGAAAGGTCATACAAATTATAAACATATCATAACTCTCAACCTTCAACTCTCAATTCTTCACAACTCTCACTTCTCATTTTTTAGCTTGCTGACCGTTTCTTTCAGCAGCTTTATATCAGGATTTTTCAGTATCACTCGTTTTTCGCTGTCCAGCAGATACAGCGACGGCATTGTCTTGATGTAGTAGATGTCGTCGGTTGTTATTATTCCTTCTGGGCTAACGCCGTCCGTCCATGAGGCGGGGAAGTCGGGCTTTACCCTCTTCCATCTTTCTGCATCGTCGTACGGGAATATGGCGAGGACGCGGAAGGTGGTGCCTTCCTTCAGCTGTGGCATGTCCGCAAGCTCCGCCTTCACCTCCTGACAATGGTCGCAGTCAGGGTCGTAGAAGTAGAGTAGGGTGTATGTGGCGTTGAAGGAATGCATGCTGTGCGTGGCTCCATTGCGGTCCGTATACTGGAAGTCGGCAGCCACGGAGCCTGGCAGATTCTTGCGCAGATTGCGAGCCATATACTCTCCTCGTGTGCGGTCAGCCACGGAAGCGAACTTGTTGGCGGTCATGGCGTCAATGTACTGTGCGTATAGGAGGTCGTTATGAAGCGGCGATTCTGCGTCGCCAAGATACTTGTCCGCGATTTCCTCGAAGTAATTGCGCATCAGTTCAGCCGTCTTCTCATCCGCCTTTATATTATATAAATGTGTGGCAAGCGCAGTAAGTCCGGTTGCCGCAGTTGCCGGCTTCACCCTCGGCAGGAGGTCGAGGAAGTTGGCGAAGCCCTGCTCCGTAATCTCCGGACGATTGACGAGAGTGGTGTCAGCAAAATCGAAGCGGTCCCAATAATGCTCCATTACGTACATGGCACGTGTCTCCGGCGTGCGGAGCGTGTCTGGCACGGAAGGATAAGGGAAGGCGTCAGTCTGCTGTGCGCCAGCGTTGAGGAGGTTAAGGAGCAGAGCCGTAAGGGTCAGAATGGTCTTTCTCATGTCATATCACGACACGCTTACTGCATGTCATACACCACCTGCATGAGCTTCTTGCCCAGCTCGTCAGCCTCTTCCATTGTGGCTGCCTCGCTGTAGACGCGGATGATTGGCTCTGTGTTCGACTTGCGCAGGTGAACCCACTTGACTGGGAAATCAATCTCTCTCTCTTCTACACAA
>ERZ1023853.201-NODE-201-length-15202-cov-7.750446_pt1 | contig 15202 bp, 13 predicted proteins | sample MGYA00380386_ERZ1023853 | MGnify/ENA primary metagenome ERZ1023853 (study PRJEB33179, sample SAMN07449009) | human gut metagenome | biome: Human-gut; feature: Human associated habitat; material: Faeces | host: Homo sapiens | place: India: Bhopal | collected...
TGTGGACAGCGAAGAGTATTGGGCACGACGAATACCTGCCAGGCAGTACAGCCCCGCCGCTTCATCCGAACTGCCGTTCCATAATCTCCGGCAGCCTGTACGGGCCGGATAAGACAAAGGCAGGGACGCGGGCGGCACGGAATGACGCCGGGAAAACCGTGTATGTCCCGGCTGATATGAAGTATGAGGACTGGAAAGCCGTGTATGTCAATAAGTCTAAAACGCTGGAAGAATGACAGGAAGTTAAGAAAAATACTATAATAAAAGAAAAACTGACAAAAGTTTTAGTGACGGCAGGCATTAAGTTTGAAATAGTTCACTATCCGCCTAAACCGATTGTTAGTGCAGATTTTGCTTTTGATGATACGCATATTAATCAAGAGCGCCAGCATGGGGTTACGTTGCCTGTTGCGCAGGACATAATCGACACGGCACTGTTTTCGCTAACTGGTTGGAAGGGGCGAAGTGAAAGGTACTATGCTATGCCCGGAGCCGTTTACGTTTTAGATGGGTGTATACGAACTGCGTTTTTAGAAAATGAGTTTGACGATAAAATTAAGGAGGTGCTGAGAAAATGGAAGGCAATCAAATCCGATGCCCCGTAGCTGGGCGAATGATAGATGATGCAGAATGCTTTGATGTTTACATGGTTGTTGAGGAAGGCGCCCCGCTCTGGTCAGCACCGCAGGATATAGTCAATAAGCCAGATTTTAGGAAACAATGTTTAGCATGCCAGCATCATCATGACTAGATATACAAGATGGGAAAATAATCGCTTGAGGTGGAGGAGTTCGTACAATTCGCACGCCGATGGTATGACGGGGGAAACCCGAGAGACGCAGGAGAAGTGTACGCCTGCCAGGTGATTATTTTCTCGTGAGAAAGCATTTACTTTTTAGTGGGCGCTTTTTTCGTGGTAGAGCTGGTGAAATTCCTAGTTTTATTAGAGAAAAGATAGGTAATAAATTATGATTACACGCAATGACATAGAGCGAGATATTGATACTAGCCAATCATGCGCTACTTGGACCTACAAAGGTAAGGGATGTGGAATCGATCCTGTCGATGGGCACTATGTCATGTGGTATGGGTACGGGCAGCAGCCAGACTTAGTAGCCAAAGATTGGAATGCGCTTTTTAATACTATTTTTTTTGATGGGAAGACATTACAGGAAATCCTTCCGGATATTACTGAGTATGAAGCCCCTTGATGTTTTTTAGCACTCACGATGTGGGTGCTTTTTTCATACCCAAATGGAGGTGTCAGGTATGCAGTGTGTAACGGTAGATGAAGCGGTAACGCTCATTATTGCTAATGTGCAAAGTATCCGTGGTGAGCCGGTAGAGGATGCAGCTCTTACGATGTATGCAAATAAATTTGTCGGTTTTGTCCTGGATTATTGCAACCGGGAAGATTTCCCTAAAACGCTGATCTATACAGCAACGGATTACATATCACAATGGCTGGAAGATAAAGCGAATGGAGGTCGTCAGGGTGCATTGAAGAGCCTGGAGCAGAATGATACAAAATTCCAATTTGCCGTGTCAGATATGACACAATCGGGAAGTCAGACCGATGCGGATCTGCAATCTTTTACAGCCCGTCTTGCACCGTATCGAAAAGTCAGGTGGCCCGTATGACGATGCCATGGAACCGATGCAAGTTACCAGACGGGCCGCTTCTAAGACGGCCGATGTGATGGATGCCCTGGTAAATTCAAATATCTGAGTTCAAGGGTGGACAACAGGGTGGACAACGTCACTTTTTTACATTTTTAGGTAAAAAAATAAAGCCGCATGGAAATGCCATAAACAGCACAACCATGCGGCTTTCGATTTGGCGGAGCGGGTGGGATTCGAACCCACGAGACCTTGCGGCCTAACTGATTTCGAGTCAGCCCCGTTATGACCACTTCGATACCGCTCCATAAGGTACTTTGCTAGTATATCATGGTATGCGCTATCCGTCAAGTTTTTTTGCATATCGATTTTTTACATCTCGGTTATGAGTAAATAGTTGACTTAGAGCGTACTTCAGGTGGTACAATGAAGATAACTTGTTTTAGGAGGGAATACTTATGGAAAAAGCAAAGGTATATTTTACGGACTTCCGCTGTCGTCCGGGCAAGAATAATTTACAGAAACTGCAGAAGCTTTGCAAGAAAGCTGGCATTGAACAGATTAATTTTGAAGGGAAATTCGTTGCCATCAAGATGCATTTCGGTGAATTGGGCTGTCTGGCATCCCTGCGTCCGCAGTATGTCAAGGCTGTCGCTGATTTGGTCAAAGAACTGGGCGGCCGTCCTTTCCTGACGGACTGCAATACCCTTTATCCGGGCAGCCGCAAGCACGCTCTGGAACACATGGATTGCGCCAACCTCAACGGCTACAACACGGTGACCACAGGCTGTCAGATCATCATCGGCGACGGCCTGCGCGGTACGGACGAAGTCGAAGTGCCTGTCAAGAACGGCGAATACGTGGAAAAGGCAAAAATCGGCCGGGCCATTATGGATGCGGACGTCTTCATCAGCCTGGCTCACTTCAAAGGCCACGAAATGACGGGCTTCGGCGGCGCCATCAAGAATATCGGTATGGGCTGCGGCAGCCGCGCCGGCAAGATGGAACAACATTCGTCGGGCAAACCGAAAGTCGACGAAAGCAAGTGCAAGAACTGTCATCGCTGCGCGCAGGAATGCGGTTCTGACGCCATTACCTATGAAAATAACGTCGCCCATATCCACGAAGACCTGTGCAAAGGCTGTGGCCGCTGCATCGGCGCCTGTGCTTTCGACGCCATTGAAACCGTCGAATGGGATGCTAATGAAAAACTGGACCGCAAGATGGCCGAATACGCCCAGGCCGTCTGCCAGGATCGCCCGTGCTTCCACATCAATCTGGTCATGGACGTTTCGCCGAACTGCGACTGCCATGCTGAAAACGATGCGCCTATCCTGCCAGATATCGGCATGTTCGCTTCCTTTGACCCGGTTGCTCTCGACCAGGCCTGTGCCGATGCCTGCATGAAAGCAGCGCCTATGCCCAACAGCCAGTTGTCGGATAACCTGGCCAAACCTGATTGGCACCACCATCACGACCACTTCCTCGACAGCAACCCCAACGTCGATTGGAAGACGACACTGGAACACGCTGAAAAAATCGGCTTAGGAACACGGGAATACGAACTCGTAAGAGTACGTTGAAAAAACAAACGAATCACGAAACGGAACTGATGCTTCATGCAGCAGCTCCGTTTTTTACTTTTTGTAGTATAATAGGGGTCAGGAGGTTGATACTATGATGAATCATAAATTTTATAGAATCTTGGCCGCTGCGGCGGTCATGGCCCTTGGTTTGGCCGGAAATCTTTTTGCTGTGCAGGCGGCCAGTGCCGATAGTGCCGACGACTGGGGACTGCAGATGCTGCGCCGGATGGATAAGATGGAACGGCAGATGGACAGCGATATGGCGGCGCAGCGCCGCTTTTTCAGCCAGTGGATGGATCATTCCATGACCATGCCGGATCCCTTTGCCCAGGCCTGGCGGGACGGCTCCTTCGATATGGATAAGCTCCAGTCCCTGACGGCCCTGCAGCCGAAGACGGCCCCGTCGTCTGAAGTGCAGCTCACGGGCGCTGACGGCAGCAGCGTCATGAAGCTCAGCACTTGGAGCAGCAACGCGCCGGCCAATACGGACATCCACTATGCCGTTTCCAATCAGACCCTTGACGGCAATGTTACGGCCGATAAGAACAGCTCCCTGAACCTGGCTCTGCGGGACAAGACTTATTTCAAAGGTGCCCTCAACGGCGACCAGAAAGCCAAAGTCGTGACGGTCAGCCTTGACAAGGATGCCGTTTGGGACGTCACGGGCACGTCGTACGTTACATCCCTGAGCGATGCCGACCCGAGCCTGAAGAACATCCACAGCAACGGCAACAACATCTATTATGATGCCAAAGACAGCGGCAGTGCCTGGCTGAAAGGGGAAACGAAAACCCTGTCGGGCGGCGGGAAACTGATGCCGCAGGCATGAAATCGTTCATCGTAAGTCGTAGGTCGTTCGTCGTTTGTGAGATGGGCTTGCTCCGCATCGCTCTCGGAAGAACCCCTCGGTCAGCTTTGCTGACAGCTCCCCTTCACAGGGGAGCCTTTTGTTGCTTTCTTCCAAACCCTTGTCACAGAGCCCTCTTCTATGGTACTATGTAGTGTAAACCCTAAATTATCATTTTATGGAAAACGGAGAGAACTACATGGATTTTCAGAGCAATCGATTTTATCATATTATTTCTTACGGCTGTCAGGCGAATATGTCTGACAGCGAACATTATGCCGGCCAGTTGGAAGAATTGGGCTACCACAATACGGAAGATTTGGATACGGCTGATGTCATCCTCATCAATACGTGTTGTGTCCGTGAGACGGCGGAAGACAAGACGTTGGGGAAAATCGGCGAGCTCAAGCATTTGAAGACGCAGAACCCCGATTTGATCATTGCCGTTACGGGCTGCATGGCCCAGGAATGGCAGGATAAGCTCTTCAAGCGGGCGCCTCATATCGACTTGGTCATTGGGACGCACAATATCCACAAGCTCATCGAGCTCATCAAAGAACGGCGCAGCAAGGCCGACCATTATATGGCTGCCGACATGAGCCTGCCAGCCTTCCACGATATGCCGGTCAAGCGTTTCCAGAAGTTTTTTGCCTGGATTCCCATCATGAACGGCTGCAACAAGTTCTGCACGTACTGCATCGTGCCTTATGTCCGGGGCCGCGAAGTGAGCCGCCCTATCGACGCCATTGTGGAAGAAATCAAGAAGGTCGCCGCTGAAGGCTACAAGGAAATCACCTTGCTCGGTCAGAACGTCAATTCGTATGGTCTGGACCTCAAAGACGGCACGGATTTCTCCAAGCTCGTCGCCGCTGTCGATGATATCGACGGTATCGAACGGGTGCGCTACATGACCAGCCATCCCAAGGATATGACCTTTGCCATGATCGACGCCATTGCCGACAGCCAGAAGGTCGTCAACCACATGCATCTGCCTATCCAGTGCGGCTCCAATGAGCTCTTGAAGAAGATGAACCGCGGTTATACGGTAGAACATTACTTGGAACTCGTCGATTATGCCCGCAAGCGCATGCCCGACTTGGTCCTGACGACGGACATCATCGTCGGCTTTCCTGGCGAAACGGAAGCCATGTTCGAAGATACGCTGAACCTGCTCAAACGCGTCCAGTACGATATGGCTTATACGTTCATTTATTCGCCGCGGACGGGGACACCGGCAGCTAAGATGGAAGACCAGATCCCGCAGGAAGAAAAGAGCCGTCGCCTTCAGCGCCTGATGGAAGTACAGAACGTCTATAGTTTAGCCAAGAATAAAGAAATGGAAGACCATGTCTATGATGTCATCGTCGAAGGACCGACTAAGAATGATGCCAATCACTGGTTCGGCCGGACGACGGGCAACAAGATGATCATTTGGGAAAATGACGGCTCCGTCGCTATCGGCGATACCGTGACGGTCCAGGTCGACAAGGGCCAGACATGGGTCCTCAAAGGTCACTTAGTGCACTAAAGGAAGGTGAGACTTTGGCAGGAAAAAAATTAACGCCTATGATGCAGCAGTACATGGAAGTCAAAGAGCAGTGCCAGGATAAAATCCTCTTTTTCCGCCTCGGCGACTTCTATGAAATGTTTTTTGACGATGCCCTGACGGCGTCGCGCGAACTGGACCTGACCTTGACGGGCCGGGCTGGCGGCAATAAGGAAAAAGTCCCTATGTGCGGCGTGCCCTTTCATTCGGCCGATACCTATATCGAACGGCTGGTCCACAAAGGCTATAAGGTCGCTATCTGCGAACAGATGGAGGACCCGAAGCTGGCGAAAGGCTTGGTCAAGCGCAAGATCATCAAGGTCATTACGCCAGGGACGATTACCCTGGAAAATGCCGTAGCGTCGAAGCAGAACAATTACATCGGCTGCCTGAATGAAAAAGAAGGCATCCTTTCCATCGCCCTTATGGACGTTACGACCGGCGAATGTCTGTGGGCTGACTGCGCTGCGTCGGTCATGGAAGACTCCTTGTTCGATATCCTTGCCGTCTACGAACCGAGTGAACTTATTTACGCCCATATGGGGAAGGATATGGACGCTGTCCGCGAATACTTGCGAAGCCATTTGGCGCAATGTACGGTCACGGAATTTCCTGCTGATGACAACGTCGATTATAGCGAACAGGCCCGGTCCTATTTTCCGCCCGAAGATTTTGCGGCTGCCACAGCGGCTGGCGACTGCATCGGCATGCTCCTGGCCTATGTCAGCGACGTCATGCAGTCCGATATTTCTCACATCAATTCCCTGGAACACATCGACAATGACCGGCGCCTGGTCGTCGATGCGGCCAGCCTGCGCCATCTGGAAATCACGCAGAACGTCCGCGACGGCGGCCGCCGGGGGACGCTCCTCGCTGTCTTGGACAAGACCCAGACGGCTATGGGCGGGCGGCTCCTGCGCAAGTGGTTGGAAGCGCCGCTCATCCGCATTGCCGATATTACGCGCCGCCAAGATGCCGTCGAAGACTTCGTCCTCCACGAAATCATGCGCCAAGATACAGCTGACGTGCTGAACCGGATTTACGACTTTGAACGCATCCTGACCCGTATCGAAACGGGAACGGTAAGCCCGAAAGATTTGGTGGCCCTGCGGGAATCGCTGGCCGTCATTCCGCAGCTCAAAAACGTCTTGGCCGGGGCCAGCGCTGACCTCCTGCACAACCTCAATGACCGCTTGCAGACTCATGACGATGTGTATGATCTGCTCTGCCGGGGCATCAAGGACGAACCGGGCCTAGTCATCCGCAACGGCGGCGTCATCCGCGATGGTTTTTCGCCGGAACTCGATGAAATCCGCTCCATTGCGGCCAACAGCCATGCCTTTTTACAGGAATTGGAGGAGAAGGAAAAGGAAAAGACCGGCATTAAGATGAAAATCGGCTATACCAAAGTCTTTGGCTATTACTTCGAGATTTCCCATGCCAATACGAAGCCCATTCCTGATTATTACGTACGCAAGCAGACCTTGGTCAACGCCGAACGCTATATCACGCCGGAATTGAAGGAGTTTGAAGTCAAAGTCCTGACCAGCCAGGAACGGATGCTGGCTTTGGAATACAAGCTTTTCGGCGACATCCGCCGTCAGATCCAGGGACATATCCCGGCCATGCAGGCAACGGCCCGGGCCATTGCCCGCATCGACTGCTTGTACAGTCTGGCCTGCGCGGCTTATGACAACCGCTACGTCCGTCCCAGCCTCAACACGAAGGCGACGATTTCCATCAAGGACGGCCGTCATCCCATTATTGAAAAGTATTTGAAAGATGAATTGTTCGTCCCCAATGATGTCACTTTGAACCATGAAGACCATGAAATCCTGGTCATTACCGGACCGAATATGGCCGGTAAGTCGACGTATATGCGCCAAGTCGCCGTGTTGGTCCTCATGGCTCAAGTTGGCTCCTTCATTCCGGCCAAGGAAGGGTCTATTTGCCCGGTAGACCGCATCTTTACCCGCATCGGTGCCAGCGATGATATCCTCACCGGTCAGAGTACGTTCATGATGGAAATGAAGGAAGTGTCGTACATCCTGAAACATGCGACTAGCCGCCGCCTGCTCATCCTCGACGAAATCGGCCGCGGGACGAGCGCCTGCGCCGGCAGGTCCCGTGCCAGGGGGGTCATCGAATACTGCCTCAAGCACATCCACGCCTTGACGCTGTTCGCGACGCATTATCACGAACTCATCGCCATGGCCGACGATTCGCCGAAAATCAAGAATTATACGGTCGCCGTCAAGGAACGGGGCAAGAACATCAAGTTCCTGCGGCGCATCATTCCCGGCGGCGCCGACCGCAGCTACGGCCTGCACGTGGCGCGCCTGGCCGGTCTGCCGGAAAGCCTGCTCAAGCGGGCCGACGTCATCTTGGAAGATTTGGAAAAGAACGGCGGCGCTCCCGTCCCGGCCAAGGCGCCTGTGAACCCTGCGCCGTCACCGATGGGGGACAGTCTCTTTTCCAGTCCCGTCATCGATAAACTGCTTAGTGTCGATGTCAGCAGTATGACGCCGATTGAAGCGATTTCTTTCTTATATAATCTGCAAAAAGATGCCAAAGAAGGAAGTGGGATCCAGTGAGTTCAATCATTCATGTCTTAGATGAAGCGACGCGCAATAAGATCGCTGCCGGCGAAGTCGTTGAACGGCCGGCGTCGTGCATCAAGGAATTGGTGGAAAATGCCATTGATGCCGGTGCCCATGCCATTGAAGTGGAAATCGCCGATGGCGGCCAGTCCTATATGCGGGTCACCGACGACGGCTGCGGCATGAGTCCGGAAGATGCCCATAAGTGCATCATCCGTCACGGCACGAGCAAAATCAGTTCTGTCGAAGATATCTTTGCCATTACGTCTCTGGGCTTCCGCGGCGAAGCCGTGCCCAGTATTGCTGCCGTATCGCACATGCAGATTACGACGCGCCAGGCTGACGACGATTTTGCCACGCACCTCATCCTCGATGGGGGCGAAATTACAGCAGAAGACCAGGCCGGTGCACCGGTCGGGACGACGATGGAAGTAAGCGACCTCTTTTACAATACGCCAGCGCGGCGCAAGTTCCTCAAGAGCGAACGGACAGAAAGTTCTAAAATCTCTGAAATGGTGACTAAACTGGCTCTAGCCAATCCGGCTATTGCCTTTACCTTTACCAATAATGGCCGGACGACGATGAAGACCGGCGGTACAGGGGACCTGCGGGAAACGATTGCCAATATCTACGGGGCCAACGTCGCCCGCGATGTCTTTGCCATATCTGCCGACCAGGACGGCATCAGCCTGGAAGGCTATGTAGGCAAGCCGTCGGTCTTAAAGAGCAACCGCAACTGGCAGACGTGCATCGTCAATCACCGCATCGTCCATAATCCTTTGATGTTCAAGGCCATCGACAATGCTTATCACGCCATGCTGCCGAAGTCGGGCTATCCCTTTGCCATGCTCCATCTCCATGTCGACCCGGCGACGATCGACGTCAATGTCCATCCGGCGAAGACGGAAATCAAGTTTTCTGATGAACAAGCCGTTTACCGGGCCATCTATCACAGTATCGTCACGGCCCTGGTGGCCCAGGAAAAGCCCGAAGCCATCGCCAAGACCATCGGTGCCGATGTAGGGGCCGTCCCAAAGGGCGGCCCGCAGGAAAAAGCAACCTCTCAGTCCGCTGCGCGGACAGCTCCCCTATCAGGGGAGCCTCTTGCGGATGGTCCTGACCGGGCCCCCAAGGGCCTTCACAGGGGAGCCTCCGTATCGACGGGCGGCCCGCAACAGGAAAAGGCAATCCCTGTAGGGGCCAATGTAGGGGCGCCCACGTGGGGCGCCCGCCCGCAAGAGGGTGGCAAAACAACCACCGTAGGGGTTGTCCCAAAGGGCGCCCCGCAGTGGGGAAAGACAACCTCTCAGTCCGCTGCGCGGACAGCTCCAGCCGGGCTCTCCGTTTGGGCAGCCGGCCTGAACCCTCCTGCGGATGGTCCTGACCGGGCCCAAAAGGGCCTATCAGGGGAGCCTCTTGCGGATGGTCCTGACCGGGCCCAAAAGGGCCTATTAGGGGAGTCTCCTGCGTGGGGTGCCCGCCAAGAACGTGGGGGAGCCGATCAACCCAGTCTCTTTTCCCAGGCTTTGGCCCAGCATGGCCAAGGCGGCCCGTCAGAGGCGACATCTGTCGTTTCCGAGGCAGCGGCCCCGAAAATCGTCTTTGATGGCGATGACGACGTCTTCATTCCTTTGGGAGAAGTGGCGGATTGCTTCATCATTGCCAAGAAGGGCCAGGATTTATATATCGTCGATCAACATGCCGCTCACGAACGGATCCGCTATGATACCTTTTGTAAGCGTGTCGAACGGATGCCGAGCCAGCAGCTGCTGACGCCGGAGTTCGTCGATGTCGACAGCGACGATATGACGCTTCTGCTGGAACGGCAGGACGTCTTCAACGACCTGGGTTATACGTATTCTGAAGCCGGGCCGACGACGCTGCGCGTGGAAGAAGTACCCTGCGATTTGCAGACCAGCGATATTGCTGATTCCCTGAAAGATATCTGCCTGCTCCTGCACGATCAGAAAGAACCGGATAAAGCCATGGTCCGTCATCGCTCCCTGGCCTATCTGTCCTGCCACGGTGCTGTCAAAGCCGGCGACAGCCTCAATATCCGCCAGATGAAACAACTTTTGGATGATTTGTTCCATACGGAAAAACCCTATGTCTGCCCTCATGGCCGGCCGACGATCATCCGCTTTACACCGAAAGAATTAGCCCATTTATTTAAACGGACATGACTCATATGATTTACGTCGTGCCTTCATTGAAGGCCAAAGAAAAATTACAAAGTGAAGGGAAGGCCTGGGCCGAAAGTCAGGGCTTCACTTATGTGTTGCGGCACCAGCGGACTATCCAGGACTTGATGGATGAATACGGCGAGGACTTTCTCGTCTATTCGTCGCGAGGGCCTCAAATAGATCGGCCGGAAGGCAGCCATTTCTTCAGTCTCAACATGGCCGAACTACGCATCCAGAACTTGCGGAAAGGACAATGCGACCATCTGCTGGAAGCGCTCATGGGGATGAAGGAGAGGGAAGGAAGAACCCTTCAGTCAGCTGCGCTGACAGCTCCCCTTCACAGGGGAGCCTCTCGGACTGCGGCGGCGCAGCCGCCTATTACAATTCTCGACTGCACCTGCGGCTTTGGCGCCGATGCGGCCGTTGTTTCTTTTGGCTTGCCTACTGGGTCACGCGTCGATGCCCTGGAGGTGTCACCCCTGCTGGAAGCGGTCACATCGTGGGGCTTTTCCCATTTTGTCCACAAGAAAGACGACGTCACGGCGGCACTGCGACGGATTTCTCTGCGCCGTGGCGATTATCGCGATTACCTATTATCCGACGAAGGACCCGTGTACGACGTCCTCTATTTCGATCCCATGTTCCAGCGGCCTGTCGAGGCGAGCTGCCAGTTCCAGCCCGTCCGGGCCATTATGGAACACGGCGGTCTGACGCGGGACCTGATTGAACGGGCGCTGCAGAAAGCCCGGCGCCGGGTCGTCATCAAGGAGCGGGATTTCCGCCAACTCTGCCGCGATTTCCCGGAGGTTACCTTATATGGCGGCAAATACAGCCGCATTGGCTATGCCGTATTGGAGTGTGATTCATGGAAAAAGTAATGGCCATCATCGGTCCGACGGCGGTCGGCAAGACGGCGCTCAGTTTTGCCCTGGCCGAACAGTACGGGACCGACCTCATTTCCGGCGACGCCTACCAGATTTACCGCCATATGGATATCGGTACGGCGAAACCGACGGCGGACGAATTAGCCCGCTATCACCATTATCTCATCGATATTGCCGAACCTGACGAGCCCTATTCGGCAGCCCGTTTCTGCGATATGGCCGGTAAGGCCATTGCCGAAGTCAACGGGAAGGGCAAAGTCCCCATCGTCGTCGGCGGCACAGGGCTCTATGTCCAATCCCTCCTGGAAGGCTACGATTTCCAGACGGCCCGCATGACCGAGGCCGATAAGGAAGCGGCTCAGGCACGCATTGCCTCCCTCGATGAAGGGGCGCTGAAAGACTATATTGTCCGGGAAACGGATTGGCAGCCGCCAGATTGGCACGAGCTGCTTTCCAATACGCATCGCCTGACCCGCCTGGTCAGTGCTATCGAACAGGGCGAAGGGAAGACCTTCGTCCGCGCCGGCAAGGCTCACGGCCTGGTCTATGACGCCTATGTCATCGGTCTGCGCCTGCCGCGGGACGTCTTATATGCCCGCATCGAAGAACGCGTCGACGCTATGATCGCTGCCGGCTGGGTCGATGAAGTGCGGCACTTGTTAGACCGGGGCATCCCGACGGACTGTCAGGCCATGAAGGCCATCGGCTATCAGGAGCTGGCTCTGTATATTCAAGGCCAGATGCCTCTCGATGACGCTGTGGCCCGCATCAAGACCCGGACGCGGCGTTTTGCCAAGCGTCAGCTCACGTGGTTCAAACGCATGCCCTACATCCATTGGTACGAAAAAGACCAGTACGAGGACGAAGCCGCCCTGGCCCGGGCCGTCATCCGTGATATAGATGCTCACTGGAGAGCGTAGGGGCGCCCACGTGGGGCGCCCGCGCGAATCCTGTGCACATCCTGATGAATGAAAGCGAAGAGCAGAAAGCCTCCCCTAATAGGGGAGGTGCCTCGAAGAGGCGGAAGGGTTGTTTTTTCAGAATTCTGCAAACGGTATGAGAGAAAAGCAACCCCTCAGTCAGCAAAGCTGACAGCTCCCCTATTAGGAGAGCCTTTCATTATAAACTAAGCAAATACAGAAAGGAATCATAACAGTGTCTTTGGATTTAGAAGTTTTACGAAAAGAAGCGCTGGCCGAATGTGCGGACCAGTTTGAACGGATTGATACGATTTGTCTCCATAATACGGCGAAAGTCCTGGCTGCTTATAAGGAAGCCCAGATTTCGTCGTACCAGTTTGCCGGTACGTCGGGCTATGGCTACAGCGACATGGGCCGGGAAAAGCTCGACGAAGTCTTTGCCCGCGTCTTTAAAGCGGAAAAAGCCATTGTCCGTCCTCATTTCGTATCGGGGACCCATGCGCTGGCTACGGTCCTGCTGGCCCTGCTGCAGACAGGCGACCTCATGATGAGCCTTGTCGGCGCACCGTATGATACGATGCAGGGCGTTATCGGCTACGCCCATGAAACGCCCCATTCTCTGAAGGAAAAAGGCGTCCGCTATGAAGAAGTCCCCTTGAAGGACAACGCCTATGATTTGGCCGGTATTGAGGCCGCCGTGGCTGAAAAGCAGCCGAAACTGGTCCTCATTCAGCGTTCTCGCGGTTACAGCACGCGGGCCTCTTTGACGATCGATGATATCCGTTCGATTATTTCTGTCGTCAAGAAGGTCAGTCCGAAGACGATTTGTTTTGTCGATAACTGCTACGGTGAATTTGCTGCCGAAGAAGAACCGATTGAAGCCGGTGCCGACATCATCGCCGGGTCGCTCATCAAGAATCCCGGTGGCGGCATCGCCCCGACAGGCGGTTATATTGCCGGTAAGGAAGAACTGGTCCATGCAGCCGCCGACTACTTGACGGCTCCCGGGCTGGGCGACGAACTCGGTTCCTATGCGGCTGGGTACCGCCTCTTTTTCCAGGGCTTCTTCATGGCGCCGCACGTCACGGCACAGGCCATTAAAGGCGCTGTCTTCGCGGCAGCTGTCTTTGAAAAGATGGGCTTCAAGGTCTCACCGGCCGTCCAGGATCCGCGAGTCGACTTGATTCAGACCATTTATCTGGAAAACGAACAGAACATGTGCCTCTTCTGCCAGGGCATCCAGTCCTTCTCGCCTGTCGATGCCCATGTCACGCCGATTCCTGACGATATGCCAGGCTATGCCGATAAGATCATCATGGCTGCTGGCGATTTCGTCCAAGGGTCATCTATCGAATTGTCGGCCGACGGCCCAATCCGCGACCCCTATATGATTTATCTCCAAGGGGGCATCGTCTTTGAACACAATGTCCTGGCCATCCTCAGCGCAGCGCAGTACATTGCTGAACATCGGGAAGGAGCCGCTCATGATTAAGGAAGTCCTCGTCGTCGAAGGCCGGTCTGATGTCGCCCGCATCCGGGCCAGCCATATCGACGTCGATATGATTACGACAGACGGCTTCAATTTGAAGCCCCATACGCTGGAACAGATACGCTGTGCCTATGAAAAGCGGGGCATCATCATCCTGACCGACCCCGACCGGGCAGGGGAGCAGATCCGCAAGTTCCTGACCGACCGTTTCCCCAAGGCCAAGCACGCCTTCATTCCCAGGAAAGACGCCATTGCCAACAACGACTTGGGTGTCGAACAGGCTTCGCCAGAAGCCATCCGCCTGGCTTTGTCCAAAGTCCGCTGTGCCACGTATGAACCGCAGGAAACCTTTACGATGCAGGACATCGCTGCAGCCGGCCTCAACGGGACGCCTGATGCCGCCGACCGCCGGGCCGAAGTGGGCGCTATCCTGGGTATCGGCTATGGCAATGCCAAACAGTTTTTGAAACGCTTGAATCATTACGGCGTCACCCGTGACGAATGGGACGCCGCTCTCCGTCAGATCCACGAGGTGAAATAAATGAAAGAAGTCGACTTGTCCAATCCCGACGTCGTCCGCTACGTCGTCAAACGCTTTGGCCTGCGCATGAATAAGAAGCTGGGCCAGAATTTCCTCATCCGCCACGCCGTCGTCGACGACATTGCCGACGCAGCCGGCATCGGTGAAGGCGACCCGGTCCTGGAAATCGGGCCGGGTATCGGCACGCTGACCCAGGCCCTGGCTGAAACGGGAGCGGCTGTGACGGCTGTCGAACTGGACGATCATCTGCTGCCTGTCCTCGACAAGACGCTGGAACACTATGACAACGTGCGCGTCGTCCACGGCGATATTCTGCGCATCGATATCGAAGAAGTCATGAATCACCAGTCCTTCACGGTCTGCGCCAATCTGCCCTACTATATTACGACGCCGATTATCATGAAGCTCCTGGAACAGAAGCTGCCTATCAAGCGCATCGTCGTCATGGTCCAGAAGGAAGTGGCCGAACGCATGGTGGCCGAACCAGGCCATAAAATTTACGGCGCTTTGTCCGTCTCGGTCCAGTACTACACGAAGCCCCAGATGCTTTTTGAAATCTCACCGAAATGCTTCATGCCGGCGCCAGAAGTCACGTCGGCCGTCGTCGCTATGGACGTCCGTCAAGAGCCGCCGGTGGATCTGACCGATGAAAAGCGCTTCTTCCAGGTCGTCAAGGCCGCTTTCCAGCAGCGCCGCAAGACCTTTGCCAATGCCTTGAAGAATACGGGCATGAGCAAGGAACAGATTGTCCAGGTACTGGAAAAATCCGGTATCGACGGCAAGCGCCGGGGCGAAACCCTGTCCCTGCAGGAATTTGCTGACGTCGCCAACGCCTGGGACGCGCTGCAGTAAGCATGAAAAAGCCTCTGACGTCATACATGAAGCTTTTTTTCCACGTTTGCCGTTTGCCGTGGGTCGTTTGTCGTAATGGAGCAAGCCGCAGGTCCGCGTAGGGGCGCCCCTCCCGGGGGCCCGCGCGGAGTGGG
>ERZ1023853.206-NODE-206-length-15026-cov-12.521742_pt1 | contig 15026 bp, 7 predicted proteins | sample MGYA00380386_ERZ1023853 | MGnify/ENA primary metagenome ERZ1023853 (study PRJEB33179, sample SAMN07449009) | human gut metagenome | biome: Human-gut; feature: Human associated habitat; material: Faeces | host: Homo sapiens | place: India: Bhopal | collected...
AAGATATCAGTGTTCGAGATGCGATTGAACATTATTACCCCAATTCGGGATAAAATAGCGATTAGTTGCATGTTAAGACAGATACATGAATTCTCTTCCCATGCCATCAGACATGGGCTATATATAAAGAATCGAAAGAGATTATTCTGTCCTTAGAACAATGTAAGTTGCTTCGTGTCTTCGATGCAGTATCCTTGCAATGCCTTTGGCTTGTTATCAAAGAAACAATATGCTCCCAAGGCTGAAATAAGGTTCATGATAAAGTTGCTTACAGATATATGGCGTGAATGTACAATCTGTGCCGTATTCTTCAGCATGTCGTTAATGGTTTTGATAATGTATCTCTTGCGCAGCATCATTCTGTCATAGAATGCACACCCTCTCCTACAATTTGCCTTGTTAATCACAGAATTAAAGTTTGTGTTTTTCTTTGTTTTTTCCGATTATGGGCGCGTGCTGTGCACAAATAAAAGGCTTTACATTAGGTTGTCGAGAACTGGTTCTCGTAAAACCTAATGTAAAGCCTTTTATTTAAATCCGATAGGATTTGCGCCCATAAGCGGACTGTGGAGTAAGGTTTTTGTCAAAGCCCTGCCTACTTCGCAATCCTCTTCACCCCATTCCTTATATACACCCCGTGGTGCTTTGCAGGATTAATGCGTCGTCCGGAGAGGTCGTAGGCTTTGCCGTTTTTGAGGGGGTCGGCGGTCGGCTGGTTGATGCTGCTGGTGGCAGGGAGAGAGAAGTCGGTATTGGAGAACACCTTCTTGCCGTTGTCGTAACACTCCATTAGCATCGAGTATTCGCCGATGTGTACGGCTATTGGGGTGAACCATGAGTCGATGTTCGATCCTATACCCTCCACCCATATTACCTTATACTCTGCATCGCCGATCGTGATGCGCTTCCTTGCTATGCCGTCCACGCAGATGGTGTCCACAGCGGTTACGTGATAGTAGCTGCCCCAAATCGGGTCGCCCACCTTCATGTTCATGTCAATGAGGAGAATGTCCGGACCAACCTCGTTGCTGCTGTCGTAGGCATGCAACCTTCCGCCCTCCTCGTATGCGGCAACGTTGCGCGAGTAGAATCCCTTGACGCCTTCTTCGTATTCTATGTGCAGCTTCTTCATCGTTCTACCGTCGCAGATGGTGTCGCCCACCACCTTCACCGTGAAGGGCGTGTCGCCCTCGTCATGCAGCGGACTGTAGTTGCTGGTGACGCACTTCCATACCTTTCCTTCAGTCAGAAACTTCTTTGCTTCCTGCGCACTGAGCAATGTGGAGAGCGAGAGAAGCATGATAATGAGTAAATGCTTTTTCATACGCAAAGTCTTTAAAGGTTGTTTTTGCAAAGATAGTGTTTAAAGTAATGCAAAACAAGTTTTCTCTGAAAATATCTCTTCCTGTCCACCATGCAAATATTGTCTAAAGAGTAAAAACATGTTACAAAATAAAAATTGATTATAGAGTTCCGGTTTGCTGTTTTTACGGTGTTTTAATGAGTAAACTGCACCCAAACTTAACAATAGCGCCACTTTTACACTCCAATAGTGCCACTATTAGACAGTAAAAGTGGCACTATTGCATGCTAATAGTGGCACTATTGGAGTGTAAAAGTGGCGCTATTGCAGCAAAAAACGGCTCGTTTGAGAGCCTGATTTCATAATGCTTCGTCGGAAAACCGCATAACATGCTGTGTATGAATATGTTGCCTCTAACCGCTCAAAACTCGAGAATTTCGCACCAAAGATTTTGTTGTGCGCTCAACTCATAGTATTGAGCATCAGAAATGCAAATATTGTGTCGGATGGCGTCTCGCCGTAGCCACGCAGCCTCTCATAGCAGAACATCAATCAGCGTTGTGTCCCGAGGGGACACGTATCCGTCAGAAACCCACTGCAAGCTCCGAAGGAGCGCAGCTGTGGGACGAGCAGACTCCCTCTCACCATCTCTTGGTTCCGCAAAGCGGGACCGACTTTCCTCAACATCATACGGGATGCGTCAGTCCCCCTTCGGGGAACTATATGGGGTGGATGTGTCGCACGTACCCACAGCTGCGCAGCTTCGCAGCTTGCAGTGGGTTTCATGATATAGGTCCCGCTCCGCGGAACCTGCAGCTCATACTCAATCTGCTGGTCGTTCGTGGGTGCGTGGCTACGGCGGGACGCCATAGCCTCCTATGTTTGCACTCTTGCTCATTTATAATCTCACCGATAAACTGCAATTCCTCTACCAATTCAACTGAATAATTCATAGTCGGAGGCAAAGCAAAACAAGAGATTGATATGGTTTGATTTGTTGTTAACGTACACGCTTGTAATAACTGTTAAAATGTTTGCACAAAAAAAACTTTCGTGGCTATTGTTTGTTAAATACGATAATTTGGTGTATATTTGAAACCTAAAATCCGCAAGGGGATTCAATGTGTTTGTTAACTATTATATTAACTTTTAACATTTAGTGGTATGAAACATGTGTTACTTTTACTAAGTGTTCTTGGCTGCTTGTCTTCTGTATATGGTCAGAAGGTTGATACGACTTTAATAGGTAAGCAACAGACAGCGATATTTAATCGTCCTACTTATGGCTATTCAATTAAAGCCCCTAAAACCACTGATGACAACCATGACTTTCAGAGTTTGGATATAACGTCTCATGCAGGAGATTTGGCAGATGTCTTGGGGGACAACATTTATAATGTAGACTCCTTGGTGGTCAGAGGAACTGTGAATGATGCTGATATTCACACGCTTTGGGATGCTTCCTTAAACGGAAGACTTTCAGTCATAAATCTTGAAAATGCCGAGATAGAAAATGGCATTATTCCAGAAGATGCCTTTTGGCATCTAAAAGAACAGTTAGACCCAAGTGGGGAATTTATAAACACCATACATCTAAGGAGAATCATCCTGCCAGATGGAGTCAAACGAATAGAAGAAGGTGCTTTCGCCTACTGCGTCAATCTTGAAGAGACAAACATACCCTCATCCTTACAGTATTTGGGAACATACGCATTCTCGGATTGTGTAAGTCTCAAGACTGATCCTCTGGTGTTTCCTGAAGGTTTTGAAAGGTTTGGACAAATGGTTTTCTCAAATTGCAGTAGCTTGAAAGGGCAAGTAGTGTTGCCGTCTACCATCAAAGAAATCGGTGTCGGATGTTTTTTCATGTCAAGGATTTCGTCTATCATTTTACCGGAGGGGCTGGAAAAGATTGGTGAGGCAGCTTTTTATGCTTGCCGTCTGAAGGAGGTATGGATCCCGAACTCATGTCAGATCATATCCGGTTCAACCACTTTTCAGCAGAATTATCCTTTGAAAAAGATACATTTGCCAGAAGGATTGGAAAAGATACCTGACAGTTTTGCAAGCAGTTGTTGGAATTTACAAGAGGTAAACATACCATCCTCTGTAAAAACAATTGGTCATGATGCCTTTGACCGATGCGAATCATTAAAGAAAATAGAATTGCCAGACGGACTTGAAGTGATAGAATGGGAGGCCTTTTGTGGTTGTGACTCGGTGGAACAGATTGTCTTTCCTGCTACATTGAAACAGTTGGGGCAAGAGAGCTTTTGCGATATACCAGAATTAAAACGCATCTATTGTATGGCTGAAGAACCTCCAGTATGCGAGGAATGCACTCATCATCCGGGGGAATCTCCGTTTGGTGAATACAATTCTGATTCTAATTCAAGTACTCCCAATGACATTCCGGTTTATGTTCCGATGGGTACTGCTGAAAAATACCGTAAGGCTTGGGGATGGAATTATTTCACTAATTTTATAGAGACAGATGATTTCCCGACAGCAATACGTAATGTCACCACGGAACACACTGATTCAAAGAGCCGTATTTATGATTTGAATGGCAGAAAAGTGATAACTCCGCAAAAAGGACAGGTGTATATTAAAAACGGAAAGAAGATAATATTTACTCGTTAGACACAATCAGATTATAGTAACTTAGTTGAAAATAAAAAAAGAGACAGATGTAAGAACCATGCTTAACAGCAACAGTCCTTACATCTGTTTCTTTATGTTATGCTAATACTGCTTAGCTTATATTATAATGTAACCTTTACGCTCTGCTTGCCCACCTTCACGATGTATGTGGCATTGGCAGGAACGCTGAAGCTTGCGGTCTCGGCGCCACTCATGTCGCTTGCCACTACAGCGCCAGCAGCTGTGTAGACGTAAACGGGAGCCTTGGCAGGATTGTTGACCACGAGGCGGTCGCCCTCCATGCGGACAGTTGCTCCGCTGAACGAAACGTCAGCATTGTTGATGCCGGTGGGGCGAGCCTCTGCCATGACGAGCTTATAGTCAGACATCTTGCTCTCGAGGTAAGATGTGCTCTCGTATTCGCTCTGGGCTGCCTGCTTCACTCTTACCGACTGTGCGCGGTGATAGAGGTCCATGCCCTTGAGACGATAAGGAACATTCACGTCCACAGATGTGCCCTCGAGGAAGTTGCCGTAATAGAACGGATCGTAGAAGAACTCGCCAGCCTTATAGTTCTGCGTGATCTTCAGCTCCTTGATGTAGAGGTTTGTCCATGTGTAGGTGCCGTAGAATCCGATTATGCTGCGGTCTGTACCCTTGGTCAGCTCCACAGTCTTTGTCTGCCAGTCGTTGTTGAGATCCTGCAAGTATACAAGCTCGGTCTGTACGAAGTCGTCCACACTCTTGTCGTAAGAGAAAAGAGCCACGGCGCAACGTGTGTATGCCGTTTGAGCGGTGCCATTCTCGTCATAGTATTCGCACGGCTCTGCAGCTGCTGTCATTTCGATGTTAATCTTGCCGCCGTCCTTGCTGAGGTCGAACTCCGGTGAGATGAGACCGTCGTCTTCCTTAGCCTGTGTCATCCAGAAAGCGTCGAGCACGAGTGCGTCCTTATATACAGCATAGTGTGTGGCACGCCATCCTGCCTGACCGTTCATCTGCGGATAGCCACGGTCTACAGAATGGTCATCTGGTTCGTCCTTAGTGAATTCCACTGGAATCTCCGAACCCTCGCCGTATGTCGATCCCGGCATCCAGAGATGTGTGACGGTCATCTTGCCGTCCTCCTTAGCCACGTTCTTTGCTGCAGCCACGTAGTTGTAGCGCTCGGCTGTCGGCACCTCGTTCCAAGAGGCTGTGTATGTGTCGCCGTTAGTGGGGCATTCGTCAGCAAGCGTCGGAGCCTCCACGTCCATAATCTTCACCGGTGTGCTCGGCATAGAAACCTTGTCGCCCTTCATGCCCTGAACAGTATAATAATATGTGTCGCCCGAGTCAGCGTTGTCAACCACAAATTCGGTTCCCGTCACCTTCTTGTTCTCCACGATATAGTCGAGAGGTGTGACGCCGTCGCCCTTCACGGTGTAAACGTTAAGCAGGTAGCTGTCGGCTCCGTCCACTGCGTCCCAGCTGAGATTGAATGTCTTGCCGGTGTAGAAGCGGTGTTTGTGACCAACCGGTGTGCCGACGTACTGCTTCACCTGATAAACCTCGATGTCGTCGATGAGGATGGCAGCGTCCTGCGGGCAGATGTTGATGAGCGTTGTGGGACCGCCCTCATGGAACATAAACTCATACTCGCGCCATGTATTGTCTATCTTCTCCACCTGATAGTTTTCGAGGAAGCGCCATGTGGCTGTCATGCCGTTGGTCTCGGCACCCTCGATGACGGTGTAGTTAGACTCTGCATCCTCCTCGAATGTGCGTGCGCGGAACTTCACGAAGAAGATGCCGTCGTTGCCGGTGAGGTCGAGAAGCGGAGTGTTGACCTGGCCGCTGTTGATGTAGAGACATCCGCCTGCGGGATAAGCGCCGTGTGAGCCCCATCCGAACTCTTTCGTATAGTCGCCCGACATGTTTATCCATGCGTTGTCTTTGTTCTCATAGCTGATGTCGGTGTCCTTGTCAGGCTCAGCCTCACTGCCGGTGGTCATCTTTGAGAAGTCCTCACTGATGATGCTCACCACCTCGCCATAGTCAGAAGGATTGATGCTAATGGCTTTCTGTGGGGCCGGTGCAGCGTTTTTTACAAAAGAGCCTGCGGCGGCTGCCTTTGCCTGAGACACAACAGTGGTACGGGGCAAAAGCTGGGTAGCCATCTGCTGGGCGGCTACCGGTGTGGCGAGGGCTATCATGCCTGCCACAACCATACAGTGAGTAAAGTGTTTCATATACGAATGGTTTATGTTAATATGATTATTAATGTATGTTCAGTATCTAAGTGTAACCTATTTGCGAATTGTATGCGCAAACAGCACCACAAGTAATAGAAAACATTGCAAATGTACAAAAAAACTTGCATTTTGAAATAATAATTCGTAATAAAAATGTATCTTTGCACAAAATTAATGCTGTAGGCTTACGGCAAGACTAACATTATTATAATCTATATTTCCACGAATATCATATCCAATACAAAAAACAAATCGAAAGATATGTATAACAAGATTCTACTATCCTTGGCTCTTGCCATGGCTACACCTTTTGCCGGCACATTCGTTGCCGCACAGACCACATCATCAGAGCAGGCACCTTATGTCTATGACATCGCTGACGGCGAAGCTGACATCTACGGATACCTGCGCTTCGACACGCGTCTGCGCGACTACGGCGTGATGCACTTCGCCACCAACGCTCCTGACTCTTACACGATGACAAAGTCGTACGGCATGATAGCGGGCGAGTCGTCAGTGTTCACGGCGGGTACGATGGTGGGCGACAAGATGGTGGCTTACCGCGTCACCTATTACGCCAACGTGTTCATGCCGGAGGGCATCTGCCTTATCGACCCAAAGACGGGCGAATATGAGATGAAGTGGAAATACGAGGACGACGGCTCGCACCTCATCATCGATGAGATGACGTACGACCCGAAGACCGACCGCATCTTCGCGATGCACTATGATACGAACGCAAAGACCACCGACCTCTATGAGGTGGACACTAAGACATACGCTCTGAAGCCCCTCGGCACCATCAAGGGCACGGCGCTCATGACGCTTGCCGCCGACAACGGATGGCTATACGGCGTCTCTTATTCATTATACGGCAATTCATTCCTGATGAAGATAGACGAAGCCACGGCTTCGCAGCCCACAGCTGTGAAGGTGGGCGACGAGAATCTGGACATGGTGGTAGGCAACTACTCGCAGTCGATGGAGTTCGACAAGACCACGCATCGTCTCTGGTGGGTGGCTCAGGCCGTGGACGACAACTCGTACCTCGTGGAGCTTGATGCCAAGACGGGTAAGATAATTTCGCAGAAGCTGATAAAGGGCAATCCGCAGATTCTCGGTATGGCCATCCCTTATCAGTATGTGGCTGACAACGCTCCGTCGTACGTAGGCTCGTTCGCAGCCGCTCCCACATCGGAGGGTGCCAACGAGGTGCGCCTCACATGGACCAACCCTTCAAAGGACTATCGTGGCGGAACGCTCTCTGCCATTACGTCATTGAAGGTTTATCGCAACTCTTCTCTCGTAACCACCATCTCTGACGCAAAGCCCGGAGAGGCTGCCACATGGACGGACAAGAACGTGCCCAGCGGCGCATATATATATAAGGTGGTGCCTTCTAACGCTTCAGGCGACGGCATCTATCGCGAGAGCCGCACCTTCGTGGGCTATGACGTGCCCGCAGCTCCGCAGAACGTTACGCTGAAGGCAAGCGGAAAGAACGCCACCATTACATGGACGGCTCCCGCAGAAGGTCTTAACGGCGGCACATTCGACAAGGCTTCTCTTTCGTACGACGTGGTGCGCATGCCTGACAATAAGACCGTGGCAACGTCGCTCAAGCAGTGCTCCGTAACTGACGAGGCTCTCGAGCACGCCGGCTATTCGTACATCGTCACTGCGAAGAACGCGCAGGGCAAGGGTGGTTCGGCACAGTCAAATGTTGTGGCGTTCGGTCCTTCATACGGCATACCGTTCGTCTCGCCGCTCAACACGAAGGACGACTTCGGCGTATGGACTCCGGTGGACAACAACAACGACGGCCATACATGGGCGTTCGAGCAGTATGAGAACGTGGCTTTCTATGACCGCAGCGAGACAGAGGACGCCGACGACTGGCTCTTCTCGCCCTCATTGCTCTTCGACGGCAACAAGGAATATCAGCTTCGCTATACATACTATTCCACCAACTGGGTGACAGAAAGCATGGAGGAGGTGAAGGAGAAGATGGACGTGCGCTACGGCACGGAGCAGACCCCTTCTGCCATGACCACAGTGCTGAAGGACCTCGGCGAGTTCCATACAGCTTCGGGATATTATCTCTACGGCAAGGATGTCTTCAAGCCGCAGAACGGCGAGGGATACATCGCCTTCCACGCCATGTCTGAGCACAAGCACGGACGCATCTTCCTGAAGGACGTGTCAGTAAGAGAATACAGCGACAAGGACCTCAGCGTTACTGACTTTACCGGTTCGGCCACCGTCAATTGCGGCGTAAGCCAAACATTCACAGTCAGCGTGCGCAACGAGGGCAAGGCGACGGTGTCGGCTTACAAGGCACAGATCATTAATGCCGAGACGGGCGAGGTGCTGGCTGAGGCTGCCGGCAAGCCGGTAGGCAAGGACGAGGCTATGGACGTGCCCGTGGAGTGGACTCCCGCTGCAGAGGGCGAAGTGAAGGTTACGGCACGCGTGGTGCTTGACGGCGACACCTATCCTGCTGACAACACAGCACAGACCACGCTGACCGTAAAGATAGCTCCCGCACATGCCGACCGCTGGATTACCGTCAACAAGGACGAGACAGAGGGATGGCTCGGCGCCTTCTATATGAACGACAAGCATTGGGAGTCGCAGTCGCTCTTCCTCGAGAAGGAGATGCAGAAGAAGGACATCGACATCACCGGTCTGCAGTTTGCGTTCAACGGCAAGACGGACGGCGCCTACACATTCCCTGCAAAGATATTCATGAAGCAGTCGCAACTCGACAATCTGCTTCGCAAGGAGGGCAGCATACTGGGCGTATTCGAGTTGAACGGATGGACCAAGGTGTTCGACGGTGAGCTCACCATTCAGGGCGCCGGCGACAACAAGGAATTCTACGTTAAGTTTGACAAGCCATATCATTACGCTGGCGGCAACGTCAACGTACGTGTCAACATCGACATCGAGGACGACGTGATGCCTTCTGCTGACCATCCCGTTTGGCATCTCTCTTACACCACGGGCAAGAACCGCTATGCTTACTATCGTGGAAGTAAGGAAGATGCTCCGCAGGACGAAATCTTCACGCAGGACTATATGCCGTACATGCTCTTCTCTTACATCGACAATACGTCAGGCATAGGCTCGCTCCTTACCAACGACGACGTACAGATTGGCTTCGACGGTTCGCAGATTGTGTTCTCACAGCCGGTCGACCGTGCTGAGGTGTTCACCATCAACGGTGCTGCAGTGGTAAGCGTAAGCGCCACATCAGCCATCGGCACGTCCGTGCTGCCCAACGGCACGTACATCGTTAAGGCAAGCAAGGGACAGAACACCGTAGTGAAGAAGATAGTAAAGTAAAGAATAATTATTACTAACAACTAAATATTAATAATCGCATGAAAAGATTTTACGCATCAGCTTTTCTGCTTGCGGCAATGACAGCGCTTCCAGCGTCCGCACAGAATGCACGCATGTTTCCTGCGTTCAAGGCTCCAGTCGCTCCTCCGGTAGCGGCACAGTCAGAAACCCCGTGGCATGCCACAAGTAGCATCGACGACAAGTCGAAGGGCGTCGTAGCTTATGCCGGTCAGACAGCCGACCCCAGCAAGAAACGTGGATGGGTGAAGTTCCCGATGAAGGACGCCTACAACTCAATGGAGAAGGTTTACGTTTATCATCCCACAGATGACCAGCAGATTCTGGGTATGCGCTGTGGCGCTTTTGACGGTGAGAAGTATCACGCTCTCTTCACACGTATCTACACTCTCACAGAGTATCCTGACTTCTATGGTACCATCGACGTGAAGAGCGGTGAGGTGACAGATTCTACACGCGTATGGCGTGACTGGACCAACGCTGCAAAAAACGGCGAATGGCAGAATCAGTATGAAATGGCATACAACCCCGCCGACAAACAGATGTACGTGCTCGGTCAGGGCGTGGATGACGAAAATTTGTTAACATCAGTTCTGTACAGCGTGCAGGAGGACGGCTCCTTCGAAGAGATAATGAAGCTCGATTACGTTTACTTTAACGTTACCTTCGATTATGACGGCACAATGTGGGGCGTAAGAGCAAAGGAAGGTAAGGATGGTACCCCATCTGGTACGTTGCTCGTGAAGTTCAATCAGGACTTCGAGCCGGAGGCTTCCATGGAGCTCCTCAAGGAGAAGAGTCCGCTTATCCAGGGCACCTATGGCGCTATGGCATTCGACTATTCTACGGGCGACCTCTACTGGTATGCCGTAACTTATCCTAATGCTTACGCTTATCTCTTCCGTGTTCCCACAGAGATGAAGAAGTCATGCGAGCTTGAGTATATGGGTGGTGTTGCCACCGGCACAATGCTCAACGGTATGTACATTCCTTATCTTACAGCAGCCAGCCGCGAGGCAGCCGGCCGCGTTACTTCCATCGCAGCCGTCCCTGCTGACGACGCTGTAAGCAAGAACACATTGTCATGGACCAACCCGACACTCGCTTGGAACCGCACAGAGCTTTCTGACCTCGCAGAGGTACGCGTCTATCGCAAGAAGGCTGACGCCAATGAGGCCAACACCACAGCTGAGCTTCTCGCTGCCGACCATGCAGAGCTTCTCGCCACTCTTCCCGCTGCTGGCAAGAAGGGTGAGAAGATGGAGTGGACAGACGCTGCTCCTCTGAACGGCATCAATACATACTATGTAGTTCCTTGCCGTGTTGCCGGCGAAATCGGTATGCCTGACAGCGTACGTTGCTTCAGCGGCAATGACGCTCCCGCTGCTCCGGTGGAAGCTAAGGCCACTAAGGTTGGCGACCAGAGCATCAAGGTGGAGTGGAAGGCCCCGAACATCGGTGCCAACAACGGTTATGTAAACCCGGCAAGCATTAAGTATATCGTAACACGTCAGCCCGATAATGTGAAGGTGGCTGATACAGACCAGACCACAATCACAGACAACACCGTCACTGGTGATGACAACTACTACTATGAGGTGCAGGCTTACACCAACGAAGGTGGTAAGGGTGGCGTAGCTACCACAGAGAAGGTACGCGCAGGTCTCGGATGGAACACTCCGCAGAAGTTCAACCTTTTCGATGAGAACGAGGCTAACCGCTGGACTGTAGTGGATGCAGGCAATAGTGGAGCAAACTTCTCTTACACTGGTCCGCTGGATTATCAGGGCTACTCTCTTTGGACATCATCTTCTCGCGAGACAAACTCTTGGGCATTCTCTCCGAAGCTCAATCTGAAGAAGGGCAAGACATACCGCTTCACTTACACCGTTGAGGACCGTTATCCGAAGGTGGAGTTCAGCTACTATGCTGCCATCGCCACAGAGCCTTCTAAGGACAAGGTGGTGGAGACCATCGGCAAGCACGAGTTCATGTACTCTGAGACCAACTACAACAAGCGCACTTACACCGAAACGTTCACTCCGACTGAGGACGGCGTTTACCACTTCGGACTCAACGTACAGACAGAAGATGCTGACGTATTCATCTTGCACAGCGTGAATGTTTCAGAAATCTTCGACAACGACATCACAGCCGTTTCTTTGACAACATCTTCGGATGCTGTTACTGATTACGAGAACAAGGCAACTGTCAAGGTGGCTAACATCGGCCGCAACAAGATTGAGAAGAACAGCTACGTGGTACGTGTAATGCTCAATACGGGCGAAGAAATTCAAGAGGTGGGCTGCAACAAGGTGGTTCCGGAAATCGCAGCTGGCGAAACTGTAGACGTTGAAACAATGTTTACTCCGACATTGGAGGGTACATTCGATATCTTCGCTACTGTGGAGATGGAAGGCGACCAGGAGTTGGGCAACAACCAGACCAACACAGTGTCTGTAAAGTGTGAGGCAACTGGCTCTATTCCTTGGACTAACACTGTAACTGGTGAAGGCGAAAATGTTTATACTCACGCTCCGTTCCAGTGCTATGGCAGCGAAGACATTGCGCTGATGCTTTACTATCCTGAGGAAATCAATGCTAAGGCAGGTGCTAAGCTGGCGCGTATCGGCTTCGAGTATGACGCTAACGGCTATACTGAGACTTCAGAGGAGCAGAGCATCCAGATCTATATGAAGAATACCAAGGAGCGCGAGTGCGAGGACGGTGTAATCTCTACTGAGGGTATGACTCTCGTTTATGACGGCACCGGCTATTTCTTGCCAGGAACAAACAACATCATGTCGTTCGATCTTGACACTCCGTTTGATTATGACAACACTCAGTCACTCTGCATCGTAACTCGTCGTTCAGGTACACGTCCTGCAATGTTCGGTTGCTTATGGCATGTATTTAATAGCGGCGGTAAGGTATACAGATCAATGGATTACTCGGAGAACACTCCGTATGATAATATTTCCAAGTGTTGGGCATGGCAGGAGGTTCCGGTGCTCTACATGGCATTCGACAAAAATGTCAGCATCAAGGACATCAACGTGTCTGAGGAGAATAACGAGAATGCTCCTGTATATAACCTCAACGGACAGTATGTCGGCAACAGCACCAAGCTGCTCAAGGCTGGCATCTACATCCAGGGTGGAAAGAAGGTTGTAGTTAAGTAATTAGATATAAATTATCACTCTCAGGAGGGGTGGCAAAATGCAGTCGGCGGGATATAGCTTCCTTATGGCTTACGTTTGGCCATCCCTCTCTTTACGTAAAGTGACTCTAACATCAAAATCATAAAGCAACAATGAAATCATTTGGAAAAACCGTTCTTGCCGCAGCGCTTGCCGCAGCTCCGCTTACGGGTCTGATGGCTCAGCAGCAGGCTAAGGAGAACAACTTCATCCTCGGATGGTGTAAGACTCAGTGGGGACAGACCATGCAGGTGCAGCGTGATAAAGACGACATCGCTGCTCATCAGGTGCACGCAGCCGCCCACTTCACACCGAGCATCACAAAGAAGTATAAGGGATGTCAGATTAAGTATGTCGACTTCGGAGTGGAGCCTAAGCAGGGCTCGTCAGTACGCGTCTTCGTCACCACAGACGTAAAAGACCCCAACGCCACAGTGGCTGCAGCGTCTACAACGGAATGGGAAGAGGGATGGAACCGCTGCCAGCTGGAGATTCCTTACACCATCAAGGGCACTGAAGACCTCTATGTAGGCTATGAGGTGTTCATCGGTGAGAACGAGAGTATGCGCACCATCACATACGACAACTCGATAGAGAGCGAGCCGGACCGCAACTGGTATGGTGCTGACGGTATGTGGTATGCACTCAATCCGGCTCAGGTGCCTGCCAACTTCCGCGTTCGTGGCATCCTTACCGGAAAGGCTCCCGACTGCGACGTGGCTCTTGAGAAGGTTATCTCTGCAGAGGACTACATCGAGCAGAAGAACGGTCTCTGGAAGCCCACTCTACGTGTACGTAACTATGGTAGCGAGCCTATCACATCTTTGCACATTCAGGCAACTGTGAACGGTCAGGTGGTAAGCGAGGCTGACACCGACGACGACTTTGAGATTGCAAGCAGCGAGGTGAGCGACGTGGAAATCGCCGGTCTCTCATTCCCCGACCTTGGAACAGCTGAGGTTACGCTCACCATCACAAAGGTGAACGGAAAGGACGACCCCAACATGGAGGACAACGCACAGACACACACCGTCTTCGTATATGCAGAGGGCGGTAAGGTGTATAAGCACAACGTGCTTTTCGAGCATTTCACATCTGAGTATTATTCAGAAGCTCCTGCTGCTGACGAGCTTTATCAGAGCGAGATCGGCGACCGCAAGGACGTTATTTGGGTGAAGCACCACCGTCCTTACAAGGGAGTGCCCGACCAGTTTACTGCTGAAGGCGAGACCGAGTATGACAAGCTCTTCGGTTCTGCCCGTCCGTTCGTGCCTGGCGTATCCGCTGACCGTCGCATCTTCGTAGGTCAGGAAGACCCGGGTCCGGTTTACTTCATCGCTACAGCTGGTGACGTTACCGGCATGGTAGGTGGCGCACAGAGCATTCCTGCCTTCGTTAACGTGAATGTGGACGTTAAGAAGTCGGCTGACGGCAAGTCGCTCGACGCTACAGTAAGCGGTGCTTCCACCACAGCCGTATTGCAGCAGCAGACTGATCTCCGCCTCACAGTATGGCTCGTAGAGGACGGCATCAAGAGCACAACGCAGGAAGGTCGTGACGAGTATGTCCAGAACGGCGTACTTCGCTCTCTCGTCAATACAGCATGGGGCGAGTCTCTCGACCTCACCGCTCTCGAATACAGCCGCACTTATCAGATTCCTCTCAAGGAGGGATGGAACGCTGACAAGATGCGCGTGGTTGCCTTCATCAGCAACTACAGCACTGACGAAAAGAAGTGCCAGGTCTACAACTCTGGTCAGGCTTTCGTAAATCCGGCTACTGCCATCACCGACGTGATGGACGCTGCCCAGCCTATGGCATATTGCCAGGACGGCAAGGTTCTCGTAGCAGGTTCAGGCTTCAGCGTTGAAGGCGTATACGACGTGTCTGGTCGCGCAGTGGCAAACGCCAACCTCGCCCCCGGTCTCTACATCGTTCGCATGACCAACGGCAAGACAGAAGCCACACAGAAGCTGTGCGTGAAGTAAAGCTTATTTAGTTGAGAGTTGGGAGTTGAAAGTTGAGAGTTATGATAACCTATAATTATCATATTATAGATATATGTTATTTAAAGGACATATCATAACTCTCAATTCTCAACCCTCAACTCTCAACTTTTTTATTAAAAAATCCTCTCTTACTGCCCTAAAAACTTTCGCACTTCTGAAAATTTTATTAACTTTGCATCCGCAATAAAGCGAGATATGCGGCAATAGCTCAGTTGGTAGAGCACAACCTTGCCAAGGTTGGGGTCGCGGGTTCAAGTCCCGTTTGCCGCTC
>ERZ1023853.208-NODE-208-length-14962-cov-23.275844_pt1 | contig 14962 bp, 7 predicted proteins | sample MGYA00380386_ERZ1023853 | MGnify/ENA primary metagenome ERZ1023853 (study PRJEB33179, sample SAMN07449009) | human gut metagenome | biome: Human-gut; feature: Human associated habitat; material: Faeces | host: Homo sapiens | place: India: Bhopal | collected...
TTGTTTGCCCATGTTGACTCCCAACCCAATTCCTCGTTACCACTCTGTGATGGATAGAAACCGGCAGTATCATCGTAGTTGGCACCACCAGAAACCAAAGCCAGGTGATAATAGTTTGGAATCTCAGAGTTACCCGATGTACCTGTACTTACGGCAAGCTGAGCAGAGCTGAGCCACTTTACATCCTTCAGCCAATCGGTAGATTTCACATTGTACATGAAACCGAGTGACCAGAAGGTACCCCAACGATGATCCTTACCAAAACGTGAAGAAGCATCGGTACGCAGAGAGAAGTCGGCGTAGTAAAGCTCTTTGTAGTTGTACTCACCACGCATGAAGAACGACAAGTAAGAGTAATCAGAAGATGAATCTGCCCAACGGCTGGCACGTGTACCAGAAGATACGTTGGTCAGGAGATCACTGGTCTGACCCTTGGAATATACCTGGAATCCCTCTGAATGATAGCTTACTGCCTCCTGACCCAACATCACGTTGAACGCATGGATATCGTTCAGACTAAAGCGATAGTTGGCGGTTGTAGTCTCTGTCAGATTGATGGCGTCGCTGCTCTGACGGGCAGCAGTACCCTGACCATTATTGGAAGAGAGACTTGGGAATGACTGGAGGAAGGCTGTAGAGTGAGTGAAATCGGCACCAAACTGGGTACGGATAGTCAGATTCTCTATCGGATAAACCTCGGCATACATGGTAGAGAGCACCTTATACTTCTTGTTCTTGATAGGATTCTTGCCCATATAGACAATAGGGTTCTCACTGGTTCCAGCCCAGTTGCCTGCTGCTAGCGAAGCCAGACTGCCATCCTTGGCGTATGGATTCCAGTAAGGCAGCATGAAGCGGCATGCAGAAATAGGAGTCACGGTGGTATAGCTACCATCATCAGCCTGCTGAGCCTCCTCGTAGGCAGCCATGGTGTTGGTACCTACCTTCAACCACTTGCTAGCCTTGACATCTGCATTGGTGCGGATGTTGTAACGGCGGAAGGTTGAGTTCTGAGCAATACCATCCTGGTCGTAGAAACCACCCGAAACATAATAATTCAAACGGTCGGTAGCACGGTTGACAGAGAGTTCATAGCTCTGGAGAGGAGCACGGTCGTTGAACACTTCATCCAGCCAGTTGACATTCACCTTGGAAAGGAGATTGTAATCCTTACCGGCATCCAATCCAACTTCCTTTTCAAACAGAATACGCTCGTCGGTGTTCATCATCTTCCAGTTGTTCTGAGCCAGTTCAGAAAAACCATACTGTGCGCGGAGCGTAATCTTCGCCTTGTCCATCGCCAAGCCTCGCTTCGATGTAATCACCACCACACCATTTGCCGCACGGGCACCATAAATAGAGGTAGAAGACGCATCTTTCAACACAGAGATACTTTCGATGTCATTAGGACTTAAAGTATTGAAATCGGAACTGGAGATAGGCACACCGTCCAGGATAAAGAGCGGAGACTTACCAGAGTTGATGGAGTTGGTTCCACGAATCTGGAAAGTGGCAGCCTTGCTTGGCTCACCCGAAGAGGCGATGACCTGCAAACCTGTACTCTGTCCCTGCAAAGCCTGGTCGAAGCTGGCAGCAGGAACATTTTCAATTTTCTCAGCTTTCACAGCAGACACGGAACCCGCAATGGTTCCTTTCTTACGAACTCCATAAGCCACAACCACCACCTCATCCATCACTTTGGAATCGGAAGTTAAAGTAACATTCAGAGTTTTCGTCTGTGCATTGACAGGATGCTTCTGGGTTGCCATGCCGATATAGGAAATAACCAGCGTGGCCTTGGAAGCACCCTTCACCTCGATGGTGTAGTTACCGTCGATATCGGTAGCAACACCATTCGTTGTACCCTCCTGAAGGATTGTCGCACCAATCAGCGGTTCGTTGTCATCAGCAGACACGATTGTACCCTTGACGCTAAAGCTTTGCGCCAAGGCAGTTTGGATGGTCAATACAATCAGAGAGACAAGCAATAGGGAAATTCTTCTCATTCTTGTTTGTTTCAATTATTGTTTATAATGTTTATAATAAATATTACTTTTTTCTCGTTTGGTGTATCTAATTAATTAAAAACCGGCGCAAAATTACGAATATTTTCTTGTTTTGCCAAGATATTCCACTATTTTTTATACTTTTAGCTGCATTTTTACTGAAAAACGAATAAATATGCATAAAAAAAAGCTCTTTTTGCTATTTTTCTGTCACAGTTTCTCGTTTGTTTCAAAATTAATCCGTATCTTTGTGCCCGAGAGATAAATTTGGTAACTTCCAGTCAAATATACTGCAAGTATCGAACTTTCAAACATTAACAATTAATAATCAAAAACAAAGAGTATGAGAAAGACTATACTTCTTGCAACTGCATTGTGCCTCGCTTCAAATGCCATGGCACAGAGTTATGGAAATCCACTTTCTGCTACGATAGGCAACAACACCTACCAGGCACCTAGCGAATCTTCTATTTATTGGCAATTCACTGCCGACCAGGACTACATCGCTACAATCAGTCAATTGGGTGACTGCGAAGTTCCTACAATTTCAGTAAAGGAACAGGGAGCTAGCAGTGCTACTGAAATTAGAGGTGTTACCGCTGCCGATTACGTAACCAAGATTTATGCTTTCGAAAAGGGAAAGACTTATTACTTCGCACTTGAGTCTGAAAAAGCCGGAGAGGTAGGCTTTAACCTTAAGCTGGACAAGACTGAGAACCTGGGTGCTGGTCTTAAAGCCACCAATCCTCTGGAAATCAAATTGGGCGAGACTCAGTTTTTCGGAAATCCATGCTACCTGGCTGATTCCTGGGACGACACCAACATCTATTCTACCTACAAGGCAGAAAAAGATGGCCAGTTGCGTATCAAGACCGAGCAGTATGTTAATTCAGCAACGGTGAACGGCACCAAGATTTCAAGCGAAATAGAAAATGGCAAAAAGGTGTTCAAGATTAATACGGAAGCCGGCAAGACCTATGCCATCAACTTCAGCATCGGCATTCCTTTCTTCATTGCTACATCAGAAGTTGTAGAAGTGAAGCAGGGCTCTATCGACATGCCATACGCATTGCAGGAAGGCGAGAATACCATTCCGGCAGAAGCAGGAAAGTATTACTTTACCTATACTCCTAGCAAGAAAGGCTATCTCAACCTGACTAGCAGCGACAAACTCACCGACGGACAGCTTACCATTTACAGAAACAAGGTGAATGCTGCCCAGGAGACAGCTGCTGCAGGACAATCGGAAAAGGGAAGCTACGATATACGCACAGAAATTACATCCACCTACTTCACCTATTATATAGTAGTAGATAAGAAGGTGGCTACTGATAAGGCAGAAACCCTTACCTGCCAGATGGAAGACTATCAGGCTGGCGAGACTCCAGAAACCGCCATCCCTGTTGAGGTAAGCGATGCCGCTACTGCCATCACCCTGCCAAAGGCAAAGGGCACCTATTACTATACCATCAAGGTTCCTGCCAACACCAACAAGCTCATTGTTGTAGAATCAACAACATCTTTGAGCAAGGGTTCTTCTGCCTACCTCAACACAAGCACAGGTAGCTGGGGCGCAGCTACAATGGAGAACGGCGTGATCAAGAAGGATGTCAGCAACTCTGCAGACAAGACTTACTTCCTTACCGTTACTTCTGATGAAGCATCACCACTCACATTCCGCATCTCATACGCAAATATCGAGAAGGGTGCCCTGATTACAAATCCTAAGGAGGCTGAAGCCGGTACCAACACCATCGATTTTGATGGCGTAGCATACTATACATACAAGGCTACCAAGAGTGGCAAGTTAGCCATCGAGGTAAAGGATGGAGTAACCGTTACCTTCCCTCTCTCTGCAACAGGTTATGGAGAGAACGATACCTACGTAAAGGGTAATGTATTCTTCATCCAGGCTACCAAGGACAAGGAATATCTCATTACGCTATCCGGTGTAAAAAAGGGTTCTACCTTCAATCTTGAAGAGACCAACTTCGAGGCTGGTGAACTTCGCAGCAACCCTATCGTGATGACAGAGGATACCTATACATTGGGCGAGGACACCAACAACCTCTGGCTGAAATACAAGGTTACCAAGACGGGCGTTATCGACTTCTCCAGCGATGTGCCTTTCAACGACAACTTCTTCCTGGGTATTGTCAAGAATGAGGCACGAGCTGCTGTAAGTATGGCTGATGACATGCAGGATGTTGATAACACAACAGCTGGCAAGCCAGAACGCGTGAAGCTATACCAGAGTACATTTGAGGTGAAGCAGGGCGACGTATTGTATATTCAGGTAGTGATGCCAGGCGACGTAAAGGGCAAGAAACTGACCCTTACACAACGTGAAGCAAAGGCTGGTGAAACCATCAGTAACCCTATTGTCCTGAAGCAGAACCAGACCATCGATGTATCGAAGGCTAGTCTCCAGAAGCCTATCTGGGTAAAGGCTACACTGGCTCAAGGCAAGAACTCATTCCTGGTTTCAGATGGCGTCATTACTCCTATCTGCAACTGCAGACTTACCAATGACGGTATCAGCTATGAAGGCGAGACCGTACCATGGAGTGAAGACGGCAAGACATTCTCTGCCTATTCATTCAGCGGAAACGAAGACTTCGTCTTCATGATTGGTTTTGCAGAAGGAATGGCTAAGCTGACATATGGTACAGAAATAACAGATGGCATTACCAGCATCGAGGCTATTCCAAACAGTAAGCCAAGCATCTATACACTGGATGGAACCAAGATTAACCAGATTACTGGCAATGGTGTTTACATCATCAAATCGAATGGTAAAACCAAGAAGGTAGTTATCAAGAAGTAAGCGCCTTTAAAATACAAATGCATAAAAGGCAATATATAAAATAAGGTAAATATATATAAAGGGCGAACAGCTGGTCTATGCTGTTCGCCCTTTCCTTTTGAAGGAATATTGATGATGCATTCTGGTTTCCTTTATTTCTGCTTCATATATTCCGTTGGCGTCATGCCGAATGCCTTATTGAAACATTTTGAGAAATAGCTGCTGTTAGAGAAGCCCACGGTGTACATCACCTCGGATACGCTGAACTTGCCTGCCTTCAAAAGCATCGCCGCCTTGCGCAATCGCATATCACGGATATACTCTACAGGAGTCTGACCCGTGAGCGCCTTCACCTTTCGGTAAAGCTGCTTGTTGCCCATACCCATCTTCTCCTGAAGCATCGTTACGTTGAAGTTGGAATCTACCATATTCTCCTCTACCACCTTTGTTATCTGATCGAACAAACGCTTGTCTAATTCATCCAACTCAATTTCTGGTTTCGAAACATTCTCCTGGTCTGCGACAATCGCAGGAAGAGCATCCTTTCCGGAAATATCCACATCAAGCGTAGAACTTACCAACTGGCTCACCTCCTCGAAAGAGCGATGCGCTACGGCAGCCTTCAACTGCTCGGCAAGTTTGGCATAGAACTCCATACGTGCCTTCACCTGGTCCAAAATTTCAGCCTTCTGCCTCTCGGCTTCCTCCAGCTGCTTCTTTACAAAGTGAGAATTGATAATCCATGAGATGAAGACAATCAGCAAAGTGAGATAGAACAGCTTGCTCCAAATGGTAAGATACCAAGGTGGAAGCACTGAGATATCGAGCGCATAAACCTCGTCTCCGATATTGCCCTCGCCATCCAACACATGAACGGTGAGATGATAATCACCATACGACAAACCATTATAAGAGATGTCGAGATTGCCCTTATCCAAATAGTGCCACTCGTGGTCACTACCTTCCAGACGATAAGCATAAACGGCTGTAGGATGATCGGCAAAAGGAAGGTCGGTGAGCTGAAGGGTAAAGCTATTTTCATCACTCTTCAATACCAAGGTCTTCAAACCTACCGGCGAAATTCCCGGAGTTCCCTTGATGCTTTCATCAAGCAAGGCATCCTGTGTCTGCCTTCCATTCACCACGATACCCGCCAGGAGCAGCTGTGCCTTCTCATCCTTCGGCATATTTAGGTCGGTACGGATAGACACGAAGCCATCGTTGCCACCCATCACCACCTCGTGGTTCAGTTTGGAATAATAGATATTGGTTGGAGTCACCATCGGGATGATGAATCGGAAACTGTTGTTCTTAGGATCCAGCACACAACAGGTGTTGCCGGAAGCTACCCAGATTTTTCCCTCTACATCACACATGGAAACCACTTTGTCGCCAATTTTCCATTCCTTGCTATCCACATCCTTGCCTCTCGTAGGCAGGTTGACCATGTAGCACTTTACACTGGCATTATATCCTACCCACACATTGCCATTGTCGGAAGCCATAAGATAATTAATTGGCGCATTGTCCCCCACATGGGTCACACGCATGGTATAAGGGTCGATGCGGTCGAGATGGTTATGAGAAGATGCCCAAATCATACCCTTGCCATCGAGTACTATCTGTCCTACATGCAAGCCGGAAAGGGCATTCTGTCCCTTGTCTGAGAAATGATAATCAGCCACGCAGGTTGCCGTACCCGAAGAAGCATGGGCAATGGCTGCCATCAGACGCGGCTTCTCTATCACGAAGATACCACCCTGATAGGAAGCCATCCAAATCTTACCCTTCCTATCCTGAAGGATGTCGTATGCCCAAGCGGTGGAATATTTGCCGGTCTTATCATAGACGATGAAATTGAGCAACTGTCTGGTAGCTCTGTTATAAAGGTTGATGCCGTGGTCTGTACAAACCCACACATCTCCATCCCGATCTTCATAAATCTTACGCACACGGTTGTGCGCCAAAGGAGCCAAAGGATTGTTCTGCTTATACCACACAACATTCTGATATTCATAAGCAGCCTCCTGCGCCCGGACACCCTCGGAATAATGAATCAATCCGTTGGTACCGCCCATCCACCATTCGCCATTGCGAGTCTGGAGAATGGCATGCAGAAAGTTACCCTCTCCTGAGAAAGTAATCTTATCGAGCGAAGTGAAACGATAGAAGGTATGGGTAGATAAACGGGACAATCCATTATCAGTACCTATCCACACATTCTGCCACTTATCCACATAGCAAGTCCACACGATATTATTGGGAATGGTAGCTGCATTGCGTGAATCATGAACGAAATGCTCCAAACTGTTGTTCATCGCCATGCGATAAAGACCATTATCGGTACCTATATAAAGGTTGCCATCCTGGTCTTCATCCAGACATTTCACGGAGTTTCCGTTCAAAGCCTCAATCCTTGAAAAGTTCTGCAAGCTGCGGTCAGCGCAATACAAGGCACCCTCGGTACCTATCCAATAGCAATGACGGATGGCATCGTATGCCAAGGCATTGACCAGAGGTTGTGCGCCGGGAGTAAGCAGAATAGGACGATTGTTGAGTCGGAGTCCAGAGAGGGAACCCACGAGAAGTCCCTTCTGGGTATGCAAGATGGCATACACGTCTGGTCCGAAGGCATCCTTTCTGCCCTTCATATCAAGCACGCGCAGTTCCTTCTGCATTTTCTTTCTACTTTCATCTCCATAAGCCTCTACGGCTGGGGTAGAAACATAGGTTTCCTCCTTTGTATCAAACTGCAACATACCATTGGCCGTAGCCATATAAAGCATGCTGCCCTCGAAACCGAGCGCATTGACACGTACATGATTAAATGTATGAGGAGCAAAATGGCAATAGTCATGATAACCATCATAGCTATAGAGACCATTATCGGTGCCAAGCCAAATCATGCCGTTGGCATCTTGGGTTATGGCACTAACTGTCTGAGCGCCACTAAGAGTGGTGTTGACGAATCGCTGCGCATGGAGCGCTATGGATACAATGAGCATAGCTATCGCCATACTCGTTCGGCTTATAGTTGCAGTTGTTTTATTCATGGATGCAAAATTACACATTATTCATGATAATGCCAAACTTTCTTAAAGAAAAAAACAAATAAACCTGGAGAAAAAGTTTTCAAGTCTAATAAAAAGTTCCGTTCAAAGCTTTTGAACTTATGTTCAAAGCCTTTGAATGTATGTTCAAAGCTTTTGAACACACATTCAACGTCGCTGAACGAAGAATTCCCCTAGGAGTAAGAACTTCTACTCCTAGGGGAATCTATATTTATCATTAATAAGTTTGCTTTATATTGCCTGAAGCGTCAATGTCTTCTCGATATTGCGCTTGCCATCCTTTACGGTGAGGATGATGTCACCCTTCTGTGCCTTGCTCTGAACAACAATAACGAGTTTGCCAGAGAAGAGGCGCATGTGTGGCTGAGTGAAGGAATCGAGCGATGTAGCATCACCGTTGCATGCTGCCTTGAAGGTTCCGGCACCCTTTACCTCGAAGGTAAGTTCATCATCGGCGAGCGGGCACTCGTTGCCGTCCTTGTCCAGTAGGCTCACGGTGATGAAGGCAAGGTCGTTGCCATCAGCATTCAGAAGCACATTGTGTTCGTCGGTGCAGCCTTCTACCATGCAGGCGATAGGCTCATGGTCTGGTGTCTCCACGCTGAACTTCATCTGTGCAGGTTCTCCGGCTGTACGCTTCACGTCTTCGCCTACCTTGTCGCCATACTGGTTGTAGGTAACCACGCGAATCTCGCCTGGTTCATACTTCACATTGTTCCAGCGGAGGCGATAGCGGTCGAGGCGGCTTGACTTGTCCTTGCGAACTCTGCCCTGGCTCTTGCCATTTACGAAAAGCTCGCCTTCTACACCATCGGTGTAGCAATATACAGGGGTAACCTGTCCTTCCCTGCCCTTCCAGTTCCAGTGAGGAAGAAGATGGGTGGTATGCTGCTGCTCGTTCCAGCGGGCACGATACATATAGTAGCGGTCCTTTGGGAGTCCGGCAAGGTCGCAGATGCCGAAGTAGCTGCTGCGGCTTGGCCAGTAGGTATCGTATGGAGTAGGCTCGCCCAAATAGTCGTAACCGGTCCATACAAACTCACCGATTACCCAACTGTAGTCATCCTGCATCTTCCAGTCATCATCCGGAAGATTGCTCCAGGAACAGTATTCGGTATCATAGCTTGAGCACTGACCATCAGGATAGGTAGCCTTATCACTTACCACTACCGGGAACTTGTATACGCCACGGGAGCTGACCGTAGAGGCGGTTTCAGAACCGAGGAGGAAACCCTGAGGCAACTGCTCAATATTCTTATAATATTTATGTACGCGATAGTTGAAGCCCGGAACGTCCATTACCTGGGCAAAGCCGCTCTTCAAGGCATCTTCTGCCCTATCCATGCCCTGGGTAACAGGACGGGAAGGGTCATACTGATGACAGAGATCCTGCAGACGTTTGGCAATCTGCACACCCTCCTGGCTCCACTGCTCAGGAATCTCGTTACCGATGCTCCACATCACGATGCTAGGATGGTTGCGGTGGTGCTTTACCAGATTGGTGATATCCTTATCGCTCCACTCCTTGAAGAACTTGGCGTAACCATTCTTGCACTTAGGATAAATCCACATATCGAAACTCTCTGCCATCACCATCATACCGAGGGAATCGCAGATTTCCATCTGCATGGTAGAAGGCATGTTGTGGGCTGTACGGATGGCGTCGCAACCCATCTGCTTCATCATCTTGATCTGACGGATGAGAGCTGCCTTGTTCTCTGCTGCACCCAATGGACCGAGGTCGTGGTGCAGACAGACACCCTTCAGTTTGCGGGTAACGCCATTGAGTTGGAAACCATAATCCTTTGATACGGCGATGGTGCGGATACCAGTCTTCAGAGTCTGAACATCAGCCACCTTCTTGCCTTCATATCGGGTTAACTTCACCTGATAGAGATAAGGAGATTCCGGAGACCAGAGCTGAGGGTTTGCCACCTTCAAGGTAGTCTTGATTTCAGGGGTTGCACCCGATACGGTCTGCTCGGCAACCTTCTTGCCTGCCTCGTCCAACAGGGCTATGACGGTCTTGCCCGACTTACCAGTCTTTCCTTCCAGCAGCGCGTTTACTTCTACTTCAGCTTCCTGCTTATCAGCCTTCAGGGTACGGACGAAGGTATCCCAGGTAGAGAAGTTCTCTTTGCCGTAAAGTTCCACGGAAACCGGACGGTAGAGTCCGCCACCAGGATACCATCGGCTACTCTCTTCTACATTATTAAGATGTACCTCTATCAGATTGCTCTTGCCAAACTGGATGAAAGGAGTGATGTCGATGCGGAAGGCATTGTAGCCGTAAGCCCACTTGCCAGCCTCCTTGCCATTCACGCAAACCACCGGCTGGCTCATGGCACCATCGAAAACCAGAACGGCACGCTTGTAGCCCTTAGGAGCCGTCCACTTCATTTGATACATACCCTCGCCTATCCAAGGCAGCGCACCCGAGCGGCCCGACTTCTCTGTCTTTTCCTTTTCACCATTCTGCTCGATGGCCACCATCTGTAAGTCCCACTTCTTATCAAAAGGACCCGAGATAGCCCAATCGTGAGGCACGGAGACCTGAGACCATGAATTGCCATCGCGGGAGAAATCCCACGACGGCAAATTTATTACTTTTCGGCTCTGCGCCTGGCACATAGTAGATAGTGCCAGGGCGAGAGTCATGAAAGTTATGCTTTTCTTAATCATATTTCTTCTTTAATGTTCTTATTTATATGCATCGAATACTGCAGTTGGCTTACCGGAGTTATCAAAAGCTCCCTTGGTATAAGCATTCCAACCCAAACTACTATAGTTGGCAGGCTTCCAATTGTTGTAAACCTCAGGTTCCCAATAGAAGATACCTTCGCAGGTAGAAATAGCCTTGCAGCCATCCACCATCTTCTTCATCATTGGCGCAGCCTGATCGGAACCCCACCACATACCAATCTCAGAAACGATGACGTCCTTACCATACTTGGAAGAAAGAGTCTGGATGTTAGCGAGACAGCTCTCTGCATAACTCTTCCAGTTGTTGTCTTCAGGATAAAGAGACAATCCGATAACATCCCATTTACCACCATTGTTCTTCAGCTGGTCGTATAGCCAGGTAAGTCCACCAAGGTCTTCACCCTTATCTACATGCACCACCACCTTAGCCTCTGGATAAACAGCCTTTACAGCATCATATCCGGCATTGATGTAAGCGGCAAAATTAGCTGCGTTTTTAGAGGCACGGCCAGTTACAGCCTTGGGCTCATCGCCTTCAGCATCATTCCAGAGCATTCCATCTCGGGTTTCATTGCCCACCTGCACCCACTCTACATTGGTTACACCTTGAGCCTTGAGGGCATTCAGGACATCAGAAGTATGGTCTGCCACAGCCTTCTTCATCTCTGAGAAAGAATAATTCTTCCAGGCAGCAGGAACGGTTTGGCTGCTAGGGTCAGCCCAGGTATCAGAATAATGGAAATCTATCATCAGGCGGAAGCCGAGCTGCTGCGCACGCCATGCCTTAGCTATAACATCATTCTTACCACACCATCCACCATCAGGATTTACCCACACACGGAGACGGATGGCATTGGTACCGAGGTCACGGAGAAGTGACATACACTCCTGCGCCTTTCCTGCCTGGGTATAAAACTTCACGCCGTCCTGCTCCATCTCGGTGAGCCAACTAACATCGGCTCCCTTGGCGAAGCCGCTCATATCGTATGTCTTCTCCTTTTCGGGAGTAGCATTATCTTCATTGCTGCAACTTGTGCCCGTGATAGAGAACAAAAGTGCTGAAGCCAGCAATATGGCTTTTCCTAAAATATTCTTCATTGTTCTTTGGGTTATAGCTATCTTTACATTATTCTAAAAACGCTTTTACGTATCAGATATTGCTAAGATAGCTGAATTATTTATTCATACTTCCATGGTCCAGGCATAGTTAGGAGCATCATAGCTCATGTCCTCACCATTCTGCTAAACTTTCTATTTTGATTGAACGATTTGTTTCGTTGAGAACGGCGATTGGTTTCGCTCATCGCAACGATTTGTTTCGCTTGCAAAAGTAGGGAATTATATGCAAAGTAATAGACTGATAATTGACAAATGAAAATAAAAAACGGACAAAAAGACGGAATATATCCGCTTTTGTCCGTTTTGTTACAAATATAATGGAATGTGATCTTATTCCGCTACAGGAACAAGCTTGATACCGAAGAGATTTACCGACTTATCTTTTGTTATCTCATGAGTACCTGCTTCCAAAGTTGTGGTATAAGTACTACCCGTAGCCTTAATCTTGGTGCCTGCAATCTTCATAGAGGCAGTCTCGGCATCAGCGAAATAGAAGGTAGCACTCACCTTCTTATCAAGAGTAAGCTTGATGCTGGTAGAAGATTCCATCTTCACACAAGTGGTATAGGCAGTGCCGTCGATGGTGGCTACACCCTTGCTTGTTGAGTAAGAACCATTCACGGTTACAATGCTGCTGGAAGGAGTCTTACCCGAGAAGGTTACCAGTACGGTGCCTTCTACAGAGGGAGCAGATGGAGTATCTGGTGTTGACGGTTCTGTAGTTCCACCACCTGTGCTACCACCGGTACTACCGCCAGTAGAACCACCTTCGCCTGATATACTTCCTATACCGAATACTTTTACCACACCCGACTTATAAGAGTCGAGCAAGCTTGCCAATGCTGGCAATGGCTGCTGATGGCCATTGGTTACTACGGACTCATCTGGAATATCGAAGTTGATGTCGCCATGATTCAATCGGCCAGCACCATAGAAGCCTTCTACGATAGCCGGCACATCTGCAGCGTTATCGGCTGTATGTGCATACATCAAACTTGGATTGGTATCGAAGTTATTGTAAGAAGTACCACCCACCAATGTTTTTACGCTGGCAGGAACCTGATCGGAGGCCTTGGCTACATCGTAGGCATCGAAGCTGGTATTATTGGATGCATAGGTAACATAACTGAAACCACTTGGCTTGTTGGCAAACACATTGCCATACGCCTTAATCATACCACCATTCTCACCAGAGAAGGTTCCTTTTGAACCCTTGGTATCGGTACCCTGCAGAGAACTCATGATAGGGCGCTTCACGGCATCGAAGTAATTTGACTCCATAAAGATATTGGAACCCATAGTGGCACCTACACCATATACATCACAATGCTGATAGTAGTTGTTGTACATGTGAACAGTCATGGTACGCACACGGGCATGACGGGAATCGGAATGGTCGAACCAGTTGTGGTGATAAGTAATCCAGTTTTCCCCAGTCTCGCTCTTCATGCCACACATAGACGACTTACCATTATCCCAGAAATGGTTGTAAGCTACAGTTACATATTTAGAATTACCCTTGATATCTACGGTACCATCGCCCTTGGCCTGATCGGCAGCACTACCCTTTCTACCATAGAACAGATCCAGGTGGTGAATCCAGATATTTGAATTCTCTGTATCGAGCGACATGGCATCGTCGAGACAACGCATGATGGCGAAGTTACGGAACTCCACGCTCTTGGCACTTCTTACCAGGAAGCCGAAGCCATAAATGGTAGCATCATCACCCACACCCTCGAAGGTCATGTTCATGGTAGAATAGCCTGTCTTACCCTTAATCTGCAAACCCTCGGCAGAGCTTGAGATACCATCCAAGTCAGCCAGACTCACCTTACCGATGATACGGAAAGCAATAGGGGTGGTATCATATCCCTTCTGGTAAGCATCAATGATAGCCTGCAAACCTGTCACGGTTTGCTTCTTGTTCTTATCTCCGGTAATGACTTCTGTAGAAACAGTCTTGGCTGTATTTGCTGTAATATAGAGCACCTTGGCATCCGACTTCAATGTACCATCATTGTTGTAAGCACCAATTCCATCGAAATTGAAATGAGCGAAGCCCTCACGGTTGTAGTTCTTCACCACGAGATTGGAAACCGTATTGGCACCTGCCATCTCCTTACCGGCAGCATCCACCGGAACCACCTTCACCGAATAGGAACCCGCCTTCAAGCCAAGCACATCGGCACGGATATAAGAAGCATACTGACGGATGAGCTGCGCATCAATCTTCTTGCCATCTACATATACATTGTAAGAAGAAGCTCCCTCGAAAGGCACCCATTTCAGATATGCCGACTCCAGCCAAGCCTTCGCCTCCGTAATCTTCACAACGCCGGCAGGGTTCTCCACGCCTCCGTTCTCACCCTGCTCCACTCTCTTGGCAAAGTTGATTTCTCTGACAGATGCATCATACTCATCGTTATCGCTTCCATCCTTAGGAGCGATGATGGTCTTGTTACCCTCAAACTTCACGCTTGCCAAATCAGCGGTATTATAATACTTCACATCGCCCGAAAGGGTGGTAACAAACATCTGATTTACCTTACTGTCACGAGCCACGGCATGATTCACCTTATCTGTTGCTGACTGAGCAACCGTAGCACCTGCACCCCCCAGGAGGAGCGCCAAAGAGAATACCATTTTCTTCATGTTTCGTTCCTCCTTACCTTATTTAATAATTACTTTCTTACCATTTACGATATAAACGCCCTTTGGCAATCCCTCTACAGAATTGCCTACCAGCTGACCATTGAGGTTATAAACCTTACCCTGCAATGCTTCCTTAAGCTGCTCCACCTGGCCGATGCCTGCGGATTCACCATAAACGAAAGAAAGGGATACAAGCGACATATCCATCGTATCCGATGTATTGTCTGTATAATTAAGTGTTACGTTATCACCCTCGAAGGTGATTTCCGTAATGGTTTTGTCTATAACCTGACCATCAACCTTTACAGTTTGCCTGTTATCTGCATACACTGCGGTAGTCAGCATACAAGCCAATAGGAATAAATACTTCTTCATTATCTGATATGCTTATTAGATTACATAATATTGTAGATGATTGTTTTGTTTACGATGCAAAGATAAACAAATATCTTATAGATTGCGGCATACTATGACAACTTTTAAACGTAAACGTTTACGGGTAAAAACAAACAAAAAGCCGAACTTCATTTCTGAAATTCGGCTTTTTGAAGTGGTACCACCAGGAATCGAACCGGGGACACAAGGATTTTCAGTCCTTTGCT
>ERZ1023853.209-NODE-209-length-14951-cov-44.699382_pt1 | contig 14951 bp, 13 predicted proteins | sample MGYA00380386_ERZ1023853 | MGnify/ENA primary metagenome ERZ1023853 (study PRJEB33179, sample SAMN07449009) | human gut metagenome | biome: Human-gut; feature: Human associated habitat; material: Faeces | host: Homo sapiens | place: India: Bhopal | collected...
TGACTGATATTGGAAATAGTGCATTTTCATTTTGTAGGTCTCTGACCAACATAGTCATTCCTAATAGTGTGACTGATATTGGAAATAGTGCATTTTCATTTTGTAGGTCTCTGACCAACATAGTAATTCCTAATAGTGTGGTTAGTATCGGGGATGGTGCATTTTCTAATTGTAGTTCTCTGTCCAATATAGTCATTCCTGATAGTGTGACTGCTATTGGAAATTTCGCTTTTTGGGGTTGTAGTTCTCTGTCCAATATAGTCATTCCAGATAGCGTGACTGCTATTGGAGATTATGCATTTTATTATTGTAGTTTGTCCAACATAGTCATTCCAGATAGTGTGACTGCTATTGGAATATGTGCATTTCCTTATTTTTGTGATACGATTTTGAGCAAGAGTTAATCTCTCGATTTGGAAATAATATATTTTAAGTAATTATGATATTGATAGAATCTAAGCGTAAGAAATACGATAACATATTAAAGAAATATCCCGATGCAATAATTGCGGATGTAACGAGTCATGCTGAAGATGACTTGATAAAGTTAAGCCCATTCTATCCTCATGGTGGCATACCTGTGCCATTTAGTGAGGGTGTTACTGCTACATGTGTTGAGGCTGTGTGGCAAGGGCTAAAGGTATTTGAATCGGCTGATGTAGATATGAAAATGTTTAAGAATGAGTCGATGAAGAATATCAAGAGAACTGTTCGTAAGTTCGGTAAGCCTCTTGGACATCGCAAAGGAGTAAACGGAACAGAACTGCTCGGATATATTGAGGCTCGAAAGCTGATTTATATTCCTACTTACAAGTGGGTTCTTGAACATAAGGTTCAAAGTATTATCGAAAGATTACGAGAGGCTAGCCAGACTAAGACCATCGTACTTTTGGATTATAATACAAATTGTGATGTGGATGACCCGAAGAAGCCTCTTTCGCATGCCTTTCTAATCAAGGCATACGTAGAAGGTCTATATCCTTTTGGTGATAAAAAGTGGAAACCACAGACAATAGAACCAAAGCAACTAACGTTATTCTAACATACATATATTATTGGAGGACAAAAACAATGAACAGAAGAAGTAACTGGGAGGATTTTAAGAATATCCTCGAACAAAATCATATCACCAAGCTCTATCACTTTACAGACCGTGATAACTTGGAGAATATTATCAAGAATGGAGGACTCTATTCTTGGAAGGATTGTGAGGAACGTGGTATCAATATTCCTAAACCAGGAGGTGGAGGACCTGGTTCTCCATCCTGGTCGTTGGATAAGCGTGATAATCTGGAACATTATGTTCGTGTCAGCTTTACCATGAACCATCCAATGATGTATGTGGCAATGAATGAGGATAGAATTTCTAACCCTGTCATTCTGGAGATAGACCCTGAGGTGATTTATGATGAGAATACCAAATATGCAGACAGGAATGCTGTGCGAAATGGTGCTCATGTGGGTGGAAGTCTGGAGGATTTCAAGAAGATTCACTTCCAAACTGTCAAGGCTCGCAATCACTTCGATTTCGATGTGGATGAGCAGCCTTTCTATCAGGCGGAGATATTGGTAAAGAACACCATTCCTCTGAAGTATATCAAGAACATCGGCAACTTTGGCATTCCAATTCCAAGCCAACCACAGATGTTACAAAGCAAGAATGCATATACGGCTCGTGTTGACCGTGAGCATCCTACGGCATTCATCTTCCTGGTGGACCAAAGTGTTTCTATGCGTAGAATCACGACCTTTAATGGAGAGAACATGACGCTGTCGGAGGCTGTGGCTCGCATCGTGAATGCGCAAATCAATGAGTTGGTGGAACGATGCGTGAAGAACAATGAGACTCGTCATTATTTCGATATTGCCATGATAGGCTATGGCACTGAGGCTTATAGTGCTTGGAATGGCAATCTGGAAGGACGAGACTTTGTTACTCCAGAAGAGATTCGTGATAATCCTTACCAAAAGAAAATGGTGAAGGAAGAGGTGCGTACCCGTAAGGGTATAACCATAAAAGAAGTAGAGAAGAAACAATGGATGGTAGTTCGCCATGATGGTAGTTGGACACACATGGATAAAGCTTTCAAACGTGCAGAAGGTTTGCTCGAAAGCTGGATGAAAGACCATCACGACAAGGATTGTTATCCTCCTACAATTATCAATATCACAGATGGTGAGTATAATGGCACCTCACATGATGAAATGCAACAACTTGCTAATCAGTTGAAGTCGATGTTTACCAATGATGGTAATGTATTATTCTTCAATATTCACGTTGTGCCAGGACATGCAGAATCGGTCGTATTCCCTGCAACTGCAGATGAATTGAACGGAAATGGATATGGTGAGAAACTTTATAATATGTCAAGTCTCTTGCCTCTCAACTACAATGAGCAGATCCGTAACATCTTTGGAGACAAGCAGGCTGATATCCGCTACCATGCTATGGGTGTAAATACGGGTATGGAGAGATTGGTTAAAATGATGAAGATTGGCACACTTTCGAGTATGCTGGTTAATCAGAATCTGTAATGATATATAGAAAAGATATGAACAGAGGTGTTAGTATAGCAAAGTTCAATGACCATGTTGCAAACGAAGATGCTTTCTACTCATCGGATACCTGTATAGCTGTATCCGATGGGGCAGGAGGTTGCGGTTTGTTTGCCAATGAGTGGTCGGAGTATCTTGTAAAACATCTTCCAAAAGATAACCCTATCGTCTCCTTTAAAGAACTTGACAAATGGGTAGATGGCATTTGGGAGACCTTTTATAATGAACATGAGGAAAGAGCAAAGGAAGGCGATGGCATTCTTTTGAATAAATATTATAATGAGGGGTCTTGCGCCACCATTGCTGCTGCATGGATAACAGGGGATAAGCAATGTAAATGGATGGCATACGGCGATAGCGTAGTCTTTCATTATAGTCAGGATACAGGTGTCTTGGAACACAGTTTTACAAAATTGTCTGATTTTAGCAATCCTCCCAGGTTGGTTAGCTGTAAAGATCCCCTGGAAGAGGAAGGTTTCAGTTGTGGTGACTTTTATCTGGATGAATCTTCGGTAGTCTTTGCTGCCAGCGATGCCTTATCGCATTATATCATGATGATGTATGAATTGTCTAAAAGTAAGGAGTATGGTGCGGAGCTTGCTGAAGAATATCTAAAAGCATCTGGCAATTCACAACTTTTGAAAACAGCTGAGACCATGAAGTTTGATTTTTGGCAGGATGTGCTCCAATCTTTGTTGGATGCAACATCATCCGACAGCCTGTTTGAACAGTATCTGAAAAAACTGAACTCGGAAGGGATTTTAGATTTGGATGATTTCACGCTTGTTTATTTTAAAGGCTAGTGCCCATCTTCTTTATATTCCTATTTGTTGTTATTAAGATTTGTAGAAACAGATAAAATTACAGTACACATTATGCAGTATCCATTGATATCGGAATATGTAAAGGCCATTCAAGATGCTGGCGATAATCTTGATAAATTGTCTTACCTGACTCCCGTATTAGATGATCACGGAGAGCCATATCGCAGTAGTGGTGCTTTTGCCGTGGTGTTTAAGATGCAGGACAAGAGTACCGGGAAATATTATGCCATCAAGTGTTTTACGGAAGAACAGGAAGGGCGAGCTGATGCCTATCGTCAGATTGCAGATGAATTGGATATAGTTGATTCTCCATATATTACTTCTGTAAAGTATATGGAGAAGGAACTCTTTGTGGACTGTCAATGCGAGGAGGATGAATTTCCTGTATTGTTGATGGATTGGGTGGATGGAGAGACGATGGAAACTTACATTGCAGCAAACTATCACAATCAATCTGCTATGTCAATGCTTTGTTATCGCTTTGGCAAAATGGCGGCTTGGCTCCGTTCACAATCTTTTGCCCATGGCGACGTCAAGCCAGACAATATCATAATCCGTCCAGATGGCTCTCTTACATTGGTGGATTATGATGGAATGTTTGTACCTTCTATGAAGGGTTGCAAATCTCCAGCTGTAGGTACCAAGGATTTCTGTCACCCATTGCGTACTATGGATGATTTCGATGAAACAATAGATGATTTTTCTTTGGCAAGCATCGCCTTGTCATTGAAGGCTATATCCATGAATTCTACTTTGTTAGATATCTATGGTGCCTCAGACAGACTTCTCTTCTCAGAAAATGATTATCGCAATCCTTCAAATAGCAAGGTCATATCAGCCCTGCAGGGGTTGATGTGTGATAAGGATTTCTGCACACTTTACTCTCTTTTCATGCTAGCATTGGCGAGAAAGGAGCTTTCAGCATGTTCTTTTAGATTGTTTATTGGCGAAAAGCCCAATATAACTTCTGTGATGAATGAAGATTTATCAACTGAAAAAACAAAAGAAGAGTTAAAAGAAGCTTATGTTGATGAATGGGGAGTGAAATATAGCAAGGATGGAAGAAAATTGTTGAAAGCTCCAAGAGAACTAAGTGGAGCTTATTCGGTCAAAGTGGGGACAAGAATAATATGTGATAATGCATTTTCTTGGTGTCGTTCTCTGTCTGATATTGTCATCCCTGATAGTGTGACTAGCATTGGTATTGGTGCTTTTTCAAATTGTAGTTCTCTGTCTAACATTGTCATCCCAGATAGTGTTACTAGCATTGGTGAAGTTGCATTTTATGGTTGTTCCTCGTTGAAATATATATCCATCCCTAAAAGCGTAATTTGCTTAAATGGTAATCCGTTTGTTGAATGGGATGGCAAATTAGAATGTTTATCTCCTAACTTTGTTTATGAGGATGATGTTTTGTTCAATAAGGATAAAAGTAGAATTATTTCTTTTAGAAATCAAAATATAGAATCGTATGTCATCCCTTCTAGTGTTACTAGCATAGGTGATTGGGCATTTTCTGGTTGTCGTTCTCTGTCAGAGATAGTCATCTCTTCTAGTGTTACTATCATAGGTGATAGTGCATTTTCTAGTTGTTATTCTCTGTCAGAGATAGTCATCCCTTCTAGTGTAACTAGCATAGGTGATAATGCGTTTTATAACTGCAAATTCTCTGACAATCTTAAACAAGAATTAATTTCCCGGTTTGGAGAAAAAATATTTTGGGCAACTTTTTAGATTATTACGACGGAAAAGAGTTACAGGCAAAAATAGATACCATCATAAATAGGAAGTCCTTCCCTCCAAGACATCCTCCTTTGCCTTCTCCTTTTCCATATATAAAATAAGAGGTGGAGAACATTCTCCACCTTTATCCTCATGTTTGGCGATTTTACAGATGTACACATTGAATGGATTTTCTCTCATATATTTCCATCGAAATAGAAATAATAAGCGATGATTAATCATTTTTCTGCAGTTTTTTTGTCGGTTTTAATTTTAATGTGTACTTTTGCTTTGTCGTCTGAAAATGCGACTTAAGATAGTCAATTAATAATCGTGTAAGCTATGCAGTATCCATTGATATCAGAATATGTAAAGGCCATTCAAGATGCAGGTGATAATCTTGAACAGTTGGCTCACCTGACTCCCGTACTAGATGATCACGGAGAGCCATATCGCAGTAGTGGTGCTTTTGCCGTGGTGTTTAAGATGCAGGACAAGAGTACCGGGAAATATTATGCCATCAAGTGTTTTACGGAAGAACAGGAAGGGCGAGCTGATGCCTATCGTCAGATTGCAGACGAACTGGATTTGTTAGATTCTCCATACATTACATCAGTAAAGTATATGGAGAAGGAACTCTTCGTGGACAGTCAATGCGAGGAGGATGAATTTCCCGTATTGTTGATGGATTGGGTAGATGGTGAAACGATGGAAGCTTACATTGCGGCAAATTATCACAATCAATCAGCCATGTCAATGCTTTGTTATCGCTTTGGCAAAATGGCGGCTTGGCTCCGTTCACAATCTTTTGCCCATGGCGACGTCAAGCCAGACAATATCATAATCCGTCCAGATGGGTCTCTTACATTGGTGGATTATGACGGGATGTTTGTGCCATCCATGAAGGGCAGCCAATCTCCAACTATCGGTACCAGGGATTTCAGTCATCCTTTGCGTACTGTGGATGATTTCGATGAAACGATAGATGATTTTTCATTGGCAAGTATAGCCTTGTCATTGAAGGCTATATCCATGAATTCTACATTGTTAGATACCTATGGCGCATCAGACAGGCTTCTCTTCTCAGAAAATGATTATCGCAATCCTTCAAATAGCAAGGTAATATCTGCCCTGCAGGAATTGATGTGTGATAAGGATTTCTGTACACTTTACTCTCTTTTCATGCTTGCTTTGGCAAGAAAGGAACTTTCAGCATGTTCTTTCAGGTTGTTCATTGGCGAAAAGCCTATCTTGCTTCAAACAATTGAAGACTTATCAACCAAAGCAACAGAGGAAGAGTTGAAAGATGCTTATATTGATGAATGGGGAGTAAAATATAGCAAAGATGGAAGAAAAATGTTGAAAGTCCCACAGGAACTAAAGGGTTGTTATTCTATCAAAGAGGGTATAAGGATAATATGTGATAGGGCATTTTATAGATGCAGTTCTCTGTCTAACATTGTCATTCCTGCTAGTGTTACTAGCATAGGTGATAGTGCATTTTGTGGTTGTCGTTCTCTGTCTAGCATTATTATTCCTGCTAGTGTGACTAGCATAGGTGATAGTGCATTTTGTGGTTGTCTTTCTCTATCTAAGATTGTTATCCCTGCTAGTGTGACTAGCATAGGTGATGGGGCTTTTTCTGATTGCCGTTCTCTGTCTAACATTGACATCCCTGATAGTGTGACTTGTATAGGTGATTGTGTATTTTCTCATTGTCGTTCTCTGTCTAACATTGCCATCCCTGCTAGTGTGACTAGTATAGGTGATAAGTCATTTTATAATTGTTCCTCGTTGAAATATATATCTATTCCTGAAAGCGTAATTTGCTTAAATGGCAATCCATTTTCCCATTGGATTGGTAAGTTAGAATGTTTGTCTCCTAACTTTATTTATGAGGATGATATTTTGTTTGATAAGAATAAGAGTAAAATAATTTCTTTTAGGAATCAAAGCTTAGAAGCATATGTCATCCCTGCTAGTGTGACTAGCATAGGTGATAGTGCATTTTGTGGTTGTCTTTCTCTATCTAAGATTGTTATCCCTGCTAGTGTGACTAGCATAGGTGATGGGGCTTTTTCTGATTGCCGTTCTCTGTCTAACATTGACATCCCTGATAGTGTGACTAGTATAGGTAATAGTGCATTTTTTTATTGTCTTTCTCTATCTAAGATTGTTATTCCTGCTAGTGTGACTAGCATAGGTAATAGTGCATTTTTTGATTGTCTTTCTCTGTCTAAAATAGTCATCCCTAATAGTGTTACTAGCATAGGTGATAGGGCATTTTCTTATTGCAGTTTCCCATATGATCTTAAACAAGAATTAAGTTCCCGTTTCGGGGAAAAAATATTTGGGTAACTTTTTAGATTATTCCTTGATTATTACGACGGAAAAGAGATACTAGCAAAATCGATACCATCATAAATAGGAAGTCCTTCCCTCCAAGACATCCTTCTTTGCCTTCTCCTTTTCCATATATAAAATAAACCCTCTTGTTTGGCGATTTACAGATGTACACACGACATAGAATAAGTTCTGTGAACGCCTGCGTTTACTTGTCTGCAAAGATACTTCTTTTCTTTGAAACAAGCAAACATTCATCATATTTTTTAGCGCCTCAGTCATACGCTGTTCCAGATCACGCAAGACATGAGCCAACACCATCACAAACAAAACTACATGTGGCTCAACGTGTGCGACCTGCCCGAAAAAATAATCCTAGCTAAAAAAACTTCAAAAAAAGTGGATTTCTAAGAATTTATTTATACCTTTGCAAGCACAAATAAGCCCTCGACAGCACGGTTAAGTCAAAAACAGATGAGAACATTCAATTTTATTGGTGACACCACCTATACAACAAGAGAAGGAATATCATACAGGATAGACAACAAGGAACATAATATTCAGCGAGTCGGCAAATCCTGGGTAGTGGATGGAAAGGCGAGTTCTCTTGAAGAAATGGTGAAGATGGGCATAGTTAAAAAAATATAGCACGAGTTTACAACAATACCGCTATTGATAAAGTTGCGAGGGAGGTGGTCAAATATTTCGACTACCTCTCGATTTTATTAATACATTGGATATCACAAACTGTGATTTCCAATGTTTAAGGTCGCAATTTGCGACCTTAAACATTTAATATTTTAGGAGTATGAAAAAGCCATATTTAACATACGCACTTAGTGCTGAAGGGAAATTGGTACATATCGATAGTGTGGCGAATGGAAAAGAGTGTAGATGCTTTTGCACCTATTGTGGCGAACCTCTTCAGGCGAAACAAGGTGCAAAGCGCAAGCACCATTTTTCTCATTTGTCAGGAACAGAATGTGAAGCTGCTTATGAGTCAATGCTTCACCTGTTGGCTAAAGAGAAAATACAGGAAGCATTCTATAATAGAACATCATTATATATGGAGTTTGAGTATACTTCCTTTTGCAACCAGGATAAATGCATTTTCATGTCCCATTCAAGAAGATGTTCCAATAAGGAGAGGAAAAGGTTTGACCTTAAGACATTGTATGACTCTTGTGAGCAGGAAATTTCGTATGACAATATTAGAAGGCGTAGCGACCTGAAATTTTTCTCTAAGGAATTTCCGAAACGTAAACCTATCTATATAGAGTTTTGTGTAACCCATGCAAGCGATGAAGCCAAGTTGCATAGCGGAAACAAAATAATAGAAATCCTTATAGAAGATGAGAACAGTATTTCTTCCTTGGTAGAATCTGGACTTGTCGAGAAGTCTAAAACCGTTGGCGAAGAGTGGGAAGGTAGGAAAATAGAAATAGTTGCATTCTATGGTTTCAAAAACAAAGATTATAACAACTCCAACATAAATGAAAGCGTATGGCTCACTCGCTGTGCATTTATGCCATCCGGGAAAATATATCTTTCTAATGAACATTGTAACTGCAAACAAATAAAGAGAAAAGACCATCGAGCATTATGTGAAGTTGTATTCTCTGCACATAACAGATATGAAGCATATAATTATGCCTATACCATTTGTTCTCAGAAATACCATATCTCTAATTGTAACTCATGTAGGAATTTCGTAACAGTTTCTTCGTGGTTTGATGCACCTTATAAAATGTGTAAGATGTATAAAAGTCTCCAGCTACATCTCGAAGACTTTAGAACCACAGGATCTTTTGATACTTCCAGGGCAAAAAAATGCAGGTTTTACTCCCAAGTAAATGTTATATTGGATGATACTGTAGAATATTTTATCATATAATATAGGTTTATAGCATTTGTAAAATGAAAACAGAAAACATGATAGCGATGTTAATAGATGCGGACAACGTATCTTACAGAAATATCAAGGATATGACCGATGAGTTGGCGAGATTTGGTAATCTCACCATCAAACGTATATATGGCGATTTCACGAAGCCTTCCATGAATGGATGGAAAGATGTACTCTTGGAAAATGCCATTAGCCCGATTCAGCAGTATAATTACACAACCGGGAAAAACGCCACCGATTCTTCTATGATAATCGATGCTATGGATATTCTCTATTCCAATCAAGTGGATATCTTCTGTCTGGTATCTAGCGATAGCGACTTTACACGTCTTGCTATGCGTCTGAGAGAGGCAGGAAAGGAGGTAATAGGTATGGGGATGAAGAAAACACCTCAGCCATTTATTGCTGCATGCAACAAGTTTGTCTATATAGAGGTTCTTTCGCATTCTCTTGAATCTGGACAGGTAAAAGAAGTCTCTCCAGAATCTGCTTCTATTGTGGAGAAAGAGTCTGTTTCACCGTTAAAAGAAGGGATACAACAACAAATAGAATATGTTCCGGAACATAATAAAGAGGCAGAAAAAGTACCGGCATTCCTTAGCAATATTGGGGAAGCTGTTGATTCTGTAGCAAATGACAGCGGTTGGTCTCAGCTTGGGGATGTGGGCAACCTTCTGGTCAAGAAAGACCCTGCTTTCGACACGAGAAACTTTGGCTTTAAAAAGCTTTCTTCTCTTATTGAGGCATACCCCAGCTACTTTGATCTAAGAAAGGTGAATAATAGTCACCTCATCGTAAGAAAAAAGAAAAGGATTATGATATTATAAGGTGGAGAATTGTCTCTCTACCTCATTTATGTTTATACTCAAAACCTTTATATGTTATTGCTTGGATATCAACTACTCTGTTGGGGAGTATGCCAATATTCCAACCTGGATTTTAGTCTGATTGTATATATCCTCGATGACAGACCAGGTGCATTTGTCTGAACCAAATATCTCTTGGGCTTGAATCAGTTCACGCAGTTCTTCTTGTATGTCTCGCTTACCGTAAGGTACACGAAGTACCATGTTGATGGTGTTAGCCAGTCTGGTTGAAGACTTTAGTAAAGCATGCATAAAGAACACATTCAGATCACTATCACAATCATTTATAGCGAACATATAGTTTCCTGTTTCCAGAATTTTGCTGATGTTCGTATATCCTTGTGCCCCAGCTATGATTATATCACCATCAAAGAAGAAATCCAATATGTCTTTTTTCTCTTCATCCATATAGTAATATTTTAAATCATTATGACTTAAAAAGGAATCACTATGCCTGGATTGTGTGATAACAATGTTTTCTCATGGAAGAACGAAGGATTGTATGAAATAATCATTTTGCCTCCAGAATGAGTAGAGGAGAACAGAGACTTGTATCTATCTTCCCAGTTTTTGAAAGTTTCTTCCGAATATACTTCTTGTGAGTACAGTTCGTCGAGTTCTTTTTCCCGGCCTACTTTTTCATTGAGAAATGATTTTCGTGAATTGCCTAGCTCATCATATTTGCTTTTGGAGCACAACACGTATGAAGAGAATGGCATTTCCCTGGCTCTTTTCTCCATCCAATCAATACCGTTAATCAGGCTTTCCATATGAGCTTCCCTTATCCTAATCCATGCTCGCCTTGTTGGTTTTGCTGTTTCTTGCATGAAGTCAGAATACGCCCCTATAGGTATACGGCTTATCTTACATACTAACACCGAGTCTCCCTTTGCGACAGTAGTCATTCGGGAAAGCATCTCTTTAGCTGTCATGTTCTTCGACAGATTCCATATTGATGTACGCTCGGTAAATTCATTTTCATGTGCCTGTTTGATCTGGCACAGATATTCGTTGAATGTACTACAGGCAATGATTCCGGCCATTCCTATTGACAGGGCACTGACTGCTATAATGACCTTTTTCTTGTCTATCATGCTCTTTCTTCTCATAGCTCTAGTTTTATTTGATTTTATCTTTTCTATTTTATACAAGTTTCGCAAGTTAGAGGTGTACAAGGAGTTGTTACTATTGTTATTGAGGAGTTAAGACAGCTGTCTTTTGGTGTTGTTTTGTGCAACAAGGCATACGTCTTAACTCCTTATCTCCTTTAACTTCTGATGCGAAAGTTCATTTGTATTTATCTTTTGGTCCGTTAATATTCCACTTGTCTTTAAATATTCTTCTTTATACAGCGGAAGAATTTTAGTTGCGGTGGTTAAGGCAGAAACTTGGATTCTTAACGACAAAATTAAAATAATCTTCAACCAATTGTGTGTATAATGTTCTGGGACTATAATATCTCACACTTAAGTGATAATCATTAATTGCTACTTTATTTTGTTCTTTATCGTAATAAATCCAATTTTTGTCCGATTGTCTTTCAAAGTGGAATCCACATTCTTCATTTAAAAAATTAAGCAGCAGATTACCACTTTTCTCAATTCTTTTAGAAAATCCACAGCAAAAAATAATATCAGCATCCAAATTCAAAATTTGAGCCTTTAATAATTCTTTGTCTCTTTCTAAATACTTTCTCAGATCACAGTTACTAATAGTACTCTTTCCTCCTTCTTTTTTGGCATTTATTCGTGCCAATGCAAATGTATTATATAACTTTTTGGCATCGTCGTAGGTGAAATTCCAGTCTGCTTTGTGATTTGGATTTGTATTAACGATACCATATAATTGGTAGGCTAAATTCCTAAAGAAAGCATACTGGAAGTTTATCATCTCGCCCCTGACATCCCAAGCTTCACAGCCAGCAGAATTTTGATCTTTTGTAAAAAACAAAACTCGTAATGGCGCATTTGTCCATATTTTATTTTCAAGACCAGTAGAACTTTCTAATCTACCAACAACATGTCCATAGTCTATGACTTCACCACGATGCATAGCACCATCTGGAGCAAAATTATTTTCTCCATGTGCTTTATTAGATAATTCCCAATTTCTTAGAATTGTGTCATTTTCTTTAATATAATCTTTCATTATCTTAATATTTATAATTAATAATATTCGTAATATTCATTCTTTTTATTATGATGGAGGCATAGCTTAGCATTACCCATCCAGTACACCAACTTAAGATAGAGTAAAGGTCATATCTGCTGAAGGCTTGTTGTTTCATGTATTCAATAAAGCCAACGCTCCATATGTCAATTGCTGCCGTTGTAATGCTAACATCTATACAGTATATAGAAAAGATAATAGAGGTAATACCTAAACATAGCATCAAGCATATTTTGGAGATTTTCTTGCCTATTCTTATTACAGAGCCTTCCGCTTCATCACTGGCATCCGTTACGGCAGCCTTGTTGGCAATTACGAGTATTTCCGGAGAATGAAGAGAAGTATCTTCGTATACTCCCCATGATACCCGTTTCTCAGAGTCCATGCACCACCTATCTATATAGGTTTCTAATTCATTGATTGTATCCTCTGACAGCTTTTGCCATTTAGGGCTAATGTAGATTATACATTGCCATGTGGATTGAGCGACATGTTCTATACTTAGAGCATCGTTGAATGCTCTTCTCATAAACTCTTCTACAGCTTCGTCTGGTTCAGCTGTCAAACGCAGGGTAGAATGTGAGTCACCCAAAAGAACTTTAAGCTCATCCGTTGATACAGGATAGATAGCTTTTCCTGTAATCATTGCTTTAATTGATTTCATCATAAGCATTATGTTTTAATGAATGAATATCCCCGACCGCAGGTCTGATTTCGGGTGCAAAGATACACATAACTGTCGGAATAACCAAATAAACGAATGATATTTATATATATTTAATATATTGAATATCAGGCATTTACGGGTAAATCAAATATAGTAAGGGACTCACCCATGCCTTACCGCCTGGAAGGATTTAATATGCAAGAAAATTGCATATGAAAAAAGAGGTGGAGAACACTCTCCACCTCTACCATCTTATTTGGCGATTTACAGATGTACACACGACATAGAAATAGGTTTTCTCTCATATATTTCCATTGGAATAGAAATAATAAGCAATGAATAATCATTTTTTGCAGTTTCCTTTGCGGTTTGAAATTTAATGTGTACTTTTGCCATGTCGTCTGAAAATGCGACTTAAGATAGTCAATTAATAATCGTGTAAGCTATGCAGTATCCATTGATATCAGAATATGTAAAGGCCATTCAAGATGCAGGTGATAATCTTGAACAGTTGGCTCACCTGACTCCCGTACTAGATGATCACGGAGAGCCATATCGCAGTAGTGGTGCTTTTGCCGTGGTGTTTAAGATGCAGGACAAGAGTACCGGGAAATATTATGCCATCAAGTGTTTTACGGAAGAACAGGAAGGGCGAGCTGATGCCTATCGTCAGATTGCAGACGAACTGGATTTGTTAGATTCTCCATACATTACATCAGTAAAGTATATGGAGAAGGAACTCTTCGTGGACAGTCAATGCGAGGAGGATGAATTCCCTGTATTGTTGATGGATTGGGTGGATGGAGAAACGATGGAAGCTTACATTGCTGCAAATTACCGGAATCAGTCAGCCATGTCGATGCTTTGTTATCGTTTTGGCAAGATGGCAGCTTGGCTCCGTACCCAGTCTTTTTCTCATGGCGACATTAAGCCAGACAATATCATAGTCCGTTCCGATGGTTCTCTTACATTGGTGGATTATGACGGGATGTTTGTGCCATCTATGAAGGGCAGCCAATCTCCAACTATCGGTACCAGGGATTTCTGTCATCCATTGCGTACTGTGGATGATTTCGATGAAACGATAGATGATTTTTCATTGGCAAGCATTGCCTTGTCATTAAAGGCTATCTCGATGAAATCTACTTTGTTAGATATCTATGGTGCCTCAGACAGACTTCTCTTCTCAGAAAATGATTATCGCAATCCTTCAAATAGCAAGGTAATATCTGCCCTGCAGGAATTGTTTTGTGATAAGGATTTCTGCACACTTTACTCTCTTTTCATGCTTGCTTTGGCAAGAAAGGAGCTTTCAGCATGTTCTTTTAGATTGTTTATTGGCGAAAAGCCTAATATAACTTCTGTGATGAAGGAAGATTTATCGACTGAAACAACAGAAGAAGAGTTGAATGAAGTTTTTGTTGATGAATGGGGAGTGGAATATAGCAAGGATGGAAGAAAATTGTTGAAAGTTCTTCCAGGAAAATTAAGTGGAGCTTATTCTGTTAAAGAGGGTACAAGGATAATATGTGATAGTGCATTTTCTTGTAGTGATTCTCTGTCAGAGATAGTCATTCCTTCTAGTGTCACTAGCATAGGTGATCGTGCATTTTCTCGTTGTTTCTCATTGAAATATATATCCATCCCTAAAAGCGTAATTGGCTTAAACGGCAATCCGTTTGCTGAATGGTATGGCAAATTACAATGTTTATCTCCTAATTTTGTTTATGAGGATGATATCTTGTTCAATAAGGATAAAAGTAGAATTATTTCATTCAGAAATCAAAATATAAAATCTTATGTCATCCCTTCTAGTGTGACTAACATAGATGATAGTGCATTTTCTTGTTGTCGTTCTCTGTCAGAGATAGTCATCCCTTCTAGTGTTACTAGCATAG
>ERZ1023853.211-NODE-211-length-14903-cov-11.504378_pt1 | contig 14903 bp, 8 predicted proteins | sample MGYA00380386_ERZ1023853 | MGnify/ENA primary metagenome ERZ1023853 (study PRJEB33179, sample SAMN07449009) | human gut metagenome | biome: Human-gut; feature: Human associated habitat; material: Faeces | host: Homo sapiens | place: India: Bhopal | collected...
TCTGGCAGAATGGTTGGGCTGAGCGTAATGGTGGTAACATCACCGTGAACATCACAGACTTGGTAGATGACGAAATCAAGGCTTTGCCTGCCATCAGCGAAGTAAAGCAGATTGGTACAGCATTGCCAGCCTTGAAAGGTTGCTACTTCTTCTGCAAGGGTACAGGCAAGCGCATGCGCGACTTGGCTCGCTGGCCTATGGAGAATGGCTCTATCATCCGCATCCTGGACGATTGTGCCAGCTATGTTATCATCGCAGATAACGCCGTGATGCCAACATCAGAGTTGCCTAGCCACTTGAGCGTTCATGCCCGTCTCATCGAAAAGGGTTCCAACTACAAGGCTACCGTTCATACTCACCCTATCGAGCTCATCGCCATGAGCCACAATAAGAAGTTTATGGGCAAGGACGTGTTGAGCAACCTGCTCTGGAGCATGATTCCTGAGACCAAGGCATTCTGTCCACTCGGTTTGGGTATCGTTCCTTATCAGTTGCCAGGCAGTTTGAAACTTGCTGAGGAAACCTTGAAGGAATTGGAGGATTATGATGTAGTAATGTGGGAGAAGCACGGCGTCTTTGCCAAGGGCTTGGACGTAATGGATGCCTTCGACCAGATTGACGTGCTCTCTAAGAGTGCCAAAATCTACATCGATTCCAAGTGCATGGGATTCGAGCCTGATGGTATGAGCCAGGAAGAGATGGCTGAGATGACCAAGGCTTTCAATTTGCCAAGATAATATAAGAGGAAACTTTAAAATAGAAAATCCCCGGGCGTTGGAAAATGCCTGGGGATTTTTGGTGATCTATATTATTTAATATGAAATGATAGATTTCTACTTTCAATCTTAGTCCATGTGAAAGAGTTCTTCCAGCGGAATGCTGACAGGCGAATTATCCGGATTCACCTCCATGATGTCTGCCATCATATCCCACCATTTCTGGGTGATAGGATCCACATTGGTGGTGTCCTGACTGTTGGTATTGCTGTCGCATTTCTGAACGGCAAAGAGCAGGTTGGTGTCCTTGTCCCAGAAGATGCTGTAGTCGCTCACACCCTGATCCTTGATCATCTGTTTCAACTCTGGCCAAATCGCAGCATGGCGCTTGGCATATTCCTTTTCGCATCCCTTCTTGAGATACATCTTAAATGCAAATCTTTTCATTTTATTTAATGTGTTAAATCAACTGTGGCAAGAAGCTTGAGATAATCAAGACGATGATGCCGACGATTAATACGGTGATGGTCTTCTTGGAGCAGCCCTTCCATTCCTTCAGAATGATGCCCCATACATTTGAGAACACTACATTCAGTGCCATCAGAATGCAGAACGACAGGGTCATGAGGGTAGGAGACTCGGTGAGGAAACCTTTTCCCAATGACAAACCGAAGAACTGACTGTACCACAAGGCACCGGCAAGGGCACAAAACAGAAGGTTGTTGCCCCATACCTCCTTTTTTTGGTAATCGCCCCAAGTATGGTTCTTGGTGTTCTGATAGAAACAGTAGATGGCGTTGGTGATGAAACCGCCCAGGGTAACCAGGAAGGTGGCTGGCAAGGTTTTGTACATATCAGGAGTGAAACTGCCGAAATGGATGTCGTCGCCGAAGGCAAGACCCACATTGAAGCATCCGCTCATGAAACCAGCCAGCAAGGCGATGGCAAGACCCTTAGGGAAGTTGAAGTCCTTCACTGCTGCCTTCTTTTCCTCTTCTGAGAGAGAAGCCGCCTTCATGCTACCTGCCACACCGATGATGGCAATACCGAGAAGAGTGACTACCACACCGAGAATTACGCTGAAGGTGAGCGATGAGAGGGCATCCATCTCTGGGAAGAAGATGTTGAGCAATACTGGACCCATGATGGTGCCGAGACCTGCACAGGTTCCCAGGGCGATGCTCTGACCCAAAGCTACTCCCAGATAGCGCATGGAAAGACCGAAAGTCAGTCCGCCTACGCCCCAGAGCACACCAAAGAGCATGGTCATCGCTACATTGAAGCCATAACCGTGGAATAATTCAAAGAAGGAATGTCCGCTTGGTACAGCGAGCATAGCGCCGAAAAAAGGCAAAATAAGCCATGCGAACACACCTTGAACTATCCAGTAGGATTCCCAACTCCAATCTTTTATCTTGTTGATTGGGACGTAGCAGCTGGACTGGCAGAATGCGCCGATGGCTATGATTAAAAGTCCTATTAATATCTCCATTGTATTGTTTATTGCTTGGTTTTTAGGTTAAAACAGACTGAAAAATCCTAGGCTTCGCTGAGCCTAGGACTTTTAGCCTGCTTTAATAACTTATATCTTAGTTTCTCTTAGCGAGAACCTCTGCTTCATACTTCTCGATGTCAGCGATGTACTCCTCGCCAACTGGGATGTTGTTCTTCAAGTTGAAGTAATCATATACGGCACCGAATGGCAATGTCTTCTCTTCCTCGAGGAGAGCCAGGCGCTGGAAGAGCTTGCCCTCGTCCTCGTACTTGCGGAGTGTATCAAGTGGCTCAAGGAATGCCTGCAACAATGACTTTTGGGCTGCACGTACACCGATGATGTAAGCACCGATGCGGTTGATAGAACCGTCGAAGTAGTCGAGACCGATGTGAGCACGGTCGAGTGCGTTGGCACGAACCAACTCAGAGAAGAGGTTGCGTGTATTGTCGTCGAAGAGTGTTACGTGGTCTGAATCCCAGTGCATAGGGCGAGATACGTGGAGCATCAACTCTGGAACGAAGAGCAGGAGTGCTGAAACTGCATCTGATACGTTCTCTGTAGGCTCATAGTGACCTGTATCGAGGGTGTACATCACGTTGTTCTTAGCGCAGTAGCCAGCGTAGAAGTCGTGGGAACCTACGGTGTAAGCCTCCAAACCGATACCGAAGAGCTTAGCCTCCAGGCAAGACTTCATGTTTGGCAACTCCTCTGCCAGAATCTCATCAAGAGAGTTTTTCAAGATCTCGCGATAGCGACCCTTCTCTACGGTGATGTCCTTGGAACCATCATGTACCCAGATGTTCATGATACATGGGTCGTTCTGGAACTTACCCATAGCGTCTGCAATGCGGCGGCAACGCTTGGTGTGCTCAATCCAGAACTCGCGGATAGCTGGGTCAGGATTTGACAATGAGAGACTGCCACTCTTAGGGTGAGAGAAAGATGTAGAATTGAAGTCGAGCTTCATGTTCTGCTCCTTAGCCCACTGCATCCAGCCTGTAAACTGGTCAACAGAAACCTCGTTACGGTCAATCTGCTTGCCACCAAACTCACCGTAAATCTCATGAAGGTTGAGACGGAAAGTACCAGCCAGGAGAGAGTTCACCTTCTCGATGTCCTGACGGAGCTCGTCGATGTTGCGAGCCTTGCCAGGATAGTTACCTGTGCTCTGGATACCACCAGAAGCAGCCTCGCCGCGCTCGAAGCCAACCACGTCGTCTGCCTGCCAGCAGTGCAGAGAGATAGGAGTCTTCTCCAAAGTCTCAATAGCCTTGTCTGTATCAACACCCAGAGCAGCATAGCGCTCCTTTGCAATCTCGTAATTCTTTAAAATCAATTCTGCTTTCATTGTTTTTATGTATTTTATTGTTGTTGTTTATTTTTACCTTTTTACTTTTTTACCTTTAAAAACTTCTCGTAAGCCGCATCCCATGCCTCCTTGTCTTGTGGCTCGAATTTCTTCAGCTCAAGCGAGTTGGCGATGATCTGACGCATCTCCCAGATGTCCTTCACGTCGCCGGATGCCTTTGCCTGGAGCATGATGTTGCCGATGGCGGTGCCTTCCTGAGGACCTGCCAATACGGTTACGCCACAGCTGTTGGCAGTAAACTGGTTGAGATATTGGTTGAGCGAACCTCCACCGATGATATGGAGCACGTTGAGTTCGATGTCGGCGAAATCCTTGAGCCATGTGAATACCTGGCGATAGCGGAGGGCAAGACTCTCGAAGATGCAGCGGCAGAATTCGCCATAGCTCTGAGGCACGTGCTGTCCTGTCTTCTCGCAATACTGCTTGATGGCCTCTACCATGCTCGATGGGTTGGCGAAGCAGGTATCGTCTGGATTGATGATGCTCTGGAAGGCTGGCTGCTTCATGGCCTCGGCAATCAGGGCGCCGTGTGCAAGAGTTGCCATGTCTTCGTTCTTGGCTGCAGCCTCGTCTTTCCATTCCTTGCGGCAACGCTCGTAAATCCACATGCCGCAGATGTTCTTCAGGAATCGGGTAGTGCCCTCGATGCCGCCCTCGTTGGTGAAGTTGAGCTCGTAGCTCTTCTCGTTGATGATGGCGTTCTTGGTCTCGATACCCATCAGACTCCAGGTTCCTGAACTCAAATAGGCAAACTCCTCGTTCTTGGCAGGAACGGCTGCCACGGCGCTGGCTGTATCATGACCTGCTACGGCGATGACAGGAACGGCATTCAAGCCAGTCATCTTCTGCACCTCTTCGGTCAGTGTGCCGATGATGGTAGCAGGGTTGGTCATCTCGCCAAACTGTTTTCTCTTCAATCCGAGACTTTCCACGAGATCGTTGTCCAGGTCGCCCGTCATCGGGTTGAGAATCTGTGACGTTGAAGCCACGGTATATTCGCAGATAGCCTTGCCGGTGAGCATGTAGCTCAGGGCATCAGGGATGAAGAGAATCTTGTCGGCATTCTCCAGAGCCACGTTGCCAGCTTTGCGCATGGCATACATCTGGAACAATGAGTTGAAGTTCATAAACTGGATGCCAGTCTTTTCATAAACCTTCTCCTTGCTCATCTTCTCGTCGAAGTATTTCTCCATCATGCCGAACGTATGAGGGTCGCGGTATGCCATCGGGTTTCGGAGGATGGCTCCATCCTTGCCTACATATACGAAGTCGCATCCCCAGGTATCGATACCGATGCTCTGGATGGCGATGCCACGCTGAGCCACGAGCTTCAATCCCTTAATGATTTCGAAGTAGAGGGCGTAGATGTCCCAATAGAAGTGACCGCCTGTTTCGATGAGGTTGTTATCGAAGCGGGTGAGTTCCTCCAAGTCGAATTTTCCATTCGACAAGCTTCCTACGATAGTTCTTCCGCTGGTAGCACCTAAATCTACGGCGAAAAAGTATTTCTTTTGTTCCATTATCTTTTTAAGTTATGTCTTTAAGCCTTATTGTTTATTGATTTCGGTTGCAAAGATAGGGCAAAAAAGAGATAAGGAACACGAGAAATTGATTTTAAAGCATGATTTTTTGTCTATCTCGTCATATTTCTGAAATCTGATGGCTTCATGCCGGTTTGATTCTTGAATTTGGCAGAGAAATAATCTGGCGATTCGAAGTTAAGCCGATAGGCAATCTCCTTGATGCTCTCGTCGGTGGTCGAGAGGAGTTCCTTGGCACGCTGCAGTCTCAGCGACTGCTGATACATGGCTGGTGCCATGCCGGTGTATTCCTTGAAGAGCTTTCGGAAACTGGAGTAGCTGATGCCCAGTTCCAGTGAGATGTCTTGGATGGAGACGGCTTCTTCCAGGGTTTCTCGGATGCGGAGTCTACCTTTATTAATAAGGTCCACGTGCTGAGTGTTCTTGTTGAGCACGATGTTTCGCTCCAGCGAGTACATGGTGCCGATGAGATGGTTCACGATGCCTGCCAGGGTCTGCTGCGAGTATGCCGCCTCTTCCTGTGCTGTCTTGTAGGCTTCTTCGTAGAGGGCTAGAATCTCGTTGCTGAATCCTACGTGATAGATGGGCTTCTCAGGAGAGAGGAATCCCGCCTTCACGCGGTCGTCGATGTTCTTTCCCTTAAAACCTATCCAGTAGCTCTTCCAGCCTTTTGTGGCAGAAGGGTGGTAGGTGTGCCATTCTCCCGGAAAGAGGAGGAAGATGTCGCCAGCTTTGATTCGGGTTTCCGGGATGTGTTCCGATTGGAATACGCCTTCGCCCTCAGGCTGGTAGAGGAGCTGATATTCGTCGAGGGTTCTTCCTTTCTGGATATCGAAGTAATAACCGTCGGCGTGCCCCTTGGTAGGATAGGCTTCTCCTGGGGCAATGATTTCCCGTCCCACGGTGCTGATGGTGAGACCCCATTCGGCGTCTCTTTCTGTTGCTATCAGATATTTGCTGGTTTGCATATTGTTCTTTGTGTTATTGTTTGTTTATTTATTCTTTGTTTATTCCTTGAACGTTGTTTTTTTATTTGCCATACTTGCTTGGTGCCACGCCATATTTGTTCTTGAAGCATTTGTAGAAATAGGTGGAATCTGAGAATCCCACTTTCTCGCTGATTTCTGCCACGGAGTATTCGCCTTCGAGCAGCAGCTTGGCGGCGATGCGGAGTCGCTCGTTCTGGATGTACATGTTTGGCGATACACCCATGATGCTCTTCGTGCGGTTGTAAACCGTGGTTCTGCCCAGGTTGAGCAACTCAGCCAGTTTATCCACATTGAAACCGTTGTCACCGATGTGCTGTGCCACGATGGCTTCCAATGTATCCTTAAACTTCTTGTCGAGAGCAGACATATAGAGGGTAGGCTCATCCTTTTTCAGTTCCTTCACAGGCTTGATCTTGATGGTCTTCTCTGTAGTCAGCTCTTTCTCGGCTTTCTCTGTAGCCGGCTCTTTCTCGGCTTTCTCTGTAGTCATCTCTTTCCCTGCTTCTGCATCAATCTTCTTTTCATGGGCAGATTTCTTCTGCTTCATGTCTGATGCCACGAATTGCAGTGCTCTTGCCACGAGCAGCTTGAAGTTGCAAGGTTTAACCATGTAGTCATCCACAAAACTCTTGTATGCCTTCAGTATGTGGTTGGCATCGTCAAAGGCGGTGAGCATGATCACTGGGATGTCTTGAGTCTCAGGGTCAGCCTTCAGGTTGCTTACAATCTCGTAGCCGCTCATGCCTGGCAACATGATGTCGCTAATCACGAGGGCTGGCTTGATTTGCCTGATGTTTTCGTACCCCGTCTTGCCGTTCATGAAAGCTTCCACGCGGAAGTAGGTAGAGAGTTCAGACTTGATCTGTTCCATCATGTCTGGGTCGTCTTCGATAACCACCACCGTCACGTTGTTGATCGCCTGCGGTGTCATCTCCTTCACAATCATGTCGATTTCTTCCTTGTCCACGCTGCTGCTATCGATGGCTTTTGTGGTTACGAAATCTTCTGGTTCAAACAGATTCTGGTCGGTAGGCAGGGTAAGCGTAAAGATGCTTCCGCCCAGGTTGCCGGAACGCTGGTAGCTCAGGTCGCCCTTGTGCAGCTTCGCCATCTCGTAGGCAGTATAGAGTCCGATACCCATACCGCCCTTCGATACATAGCCGTGCATGAATGGCTTGAAGAGGTCTTGTTCTCTTCCCGGTTTGATGCCCGGACCATTGTCTTCTATCTGGAAGATGAGTTCCTCGTCTTTCAGGGTGAGCTTCACCTCGATGGTGCCATTGTCTGGGGTGTATTTCACGGCGTTGCTCAGCAGATTATACACGATGGTTTCCACCTTATTATGGTCGAAGAACATCCTGTAGTTGCTGCTCCATGGCGTCATCGACATGTTGATGCCTTTTTGTTGTGCTACCTGTCTCACATCGCTGAAGATGTTTTTGATGAATACCACGATGTCGCCCTCTTCCATGGTGAGCTTCATATTGCCCGTGTTCGCCTTGCGGAATTCCATCAGTTGGTTGATGAGCCGCTGCATCCTTCGGGTGCTTCGGGTCAGGGTGAGCAGGGCGTTTCTTGATGAACCTTCCTTGTTGTTCAGCTTTGCCACGGCACTCTGGATGATGGCGAGTGGAGTGCGGAACTCGTGCGAGATGTGGGTGAAGAACTCGATGCGGAAGTTTGACATCTGCTTCTCCATCTCTATCTGTTGGTTCAGGTTGAAGTTTCTCAGCCATGAACGGTAGAACAGGAAGCTGATGCTACCTATTATAACAAGGTATATCGTCCATGCCCACCAGGTGTTGTACCAAGGTTCGCGGATGGTAATCTTGAACAGCGTCTCCTCGCTCCACTTGTTGTTGCCGATAAAGGTGCGCAGGTGGAGCGTGTAGGTGCCTGGCGGCAAACTGCTGAAGTCGGCATGGTTCACGCTGGTCATCGGGCACCATGTCTTGTCGAGTCCTTCCAGGTAATACTGGTACATGGCATTCTTGATGTGCGGATAGTCGAAGTTCGAGAAGAAGATGCTCAGTGAGTTCTTGTCGGAAGGCAGACTGATTTCCCGGGTATGGTTCAGTGCCTTGGTGAGCAGATCTTCATTTTCGGCTTCGTAGATAGAAATGCCGTTGATGGTCATGTTGGTGATGGTTGCCTTGGTGCCGTGCGGATACTCCTTGGTCTTCTTGGTCGGAGTAAGGAGGAGCAGGGCGTTGCTGGTACCAAAGGCGATGCGACCGTCTTCGAGACTCACGGCACAGTTTTCCGTGAAATTGTTGCTCAGGATGTCTTTCCTGAGTTGGTAGGTACGGATGTCGAGGGTCTGACTGTTGATTTTCGAGATACCCTCTTCGGTGCCTATCCAGATATTGCCAAACCGGTCTTCTGCCACCGAGCGTACGGTGTTGGTGGTAAGTCCGTTGGTGGTATTGAAGAGCTGGCAATCCAGCTTTTTCGTTTTCTCATCGTAGGTGCATCTCATCACGCCCTTGGTAGTTCCAAACCATAGACTTCCGTCGTGCGCTTCAATTCCGCAATCCACTTCGCTCACCGGAAGCTTTCCGTTTTCCTCGTTGAATCTCAGAATCTTCTTGTCGGTGATATGTCGTTCGCGGGTATCAATCATGTCGATGCCGTTGTTGGTAGAAGACCATAATCTGCCTTTCTTGTCCAGGAACAGGTCGTGGATTTGCGCCTCCTTTCCATTGGTTGCCATGAACGATTCAAACTTCAGGTTTTCCGTATTGGCATCGTTTGCCCGGGTGCAGAGCAATCCGTCTCCCCAGGTAGCGAGCCAGGCTCTTCCCAACTTGTCGAATGCAACGTCGTAGAAGTTGATGGTTGGGGCATAGTGCTCCTTTTCCCTTTTCGAGTATTTGATGCCGTTGATGAGGATGCCGTCTCCCTTAGTGCCAATCCAGACTCTGCCCCGCGCGTCTATGCCGTAGCAATATACGCAGGCATCGGTTTGCAGCATCAGGGTGCGCTCCCGGGTTTGGGTATCGAAGAGATACGTCTTGTTCTCGCGGGTGCTGACGGCGAGTTTGTGTGGTGCCACCTTGCTGATGTGGCGGATGGTATTGCTCCATTCATGTTTGCTCTCTGGCTCCATCTTGATAAACTCGGAGTTCAGTTCCTTTTGCTCTACGCAGCAGAACACACCGTCGCCTGTTCCCACCCATACGCAATCGCTTCTATCTACGAATACATTGAGCAGAAAGTCGGTATGGAAGAGTGAATTATCATTCTGCACGGAGAACTGCTGCAGGATGTCGGTTTTCGGGTCATATACGAAGAAACCGCTGCCGTATGAGGTGATATACACCTTCTTATCCTTGCTTTCTGCTGCCACGAAGTTCTTGTCACGCGCATTGATGTAGGTAGGATTATCCAGCAGATGAAACTTTTTGAAGAGTGCTGATTTCTTGTCGAAGAGATAGGCATTTCCCTGTTTGTCATATAGAAAATGATATGATTTGAGCTGGTTCTTGTCCATGGCGTTCGGAATCTGAAGGGCAGGTTTGTGGAATTTTCCCGTCTTCAAATCCATGGCAAAGGTTTCATCTTGGGTGAAGATGTACCACCAGCCCTGCCAGAAGAAAGAGGCACGCGACTTACCCACAAAACCCAACATGGATGGGAGTTGCGAATGTTTGATAAGCTGGGTCTGGTCGTTGTAGAGGAAGGCTTCGCCCTGGTCGGTGAGTACGGCGATGCGAGAGCCTTCGCAGGTCATTACAAGGATTTTCTTGTTCTTCAGAATCACTCGGCTTTTGAAGTCGGGAGTAATCAGGTTCACGCCTTTATCGGATGCAATCCAGATGTTGTTTTTACCGTCTTCCTTGATGTTCAACTTATGAGTATCCAGCAATTTTCCGTTTTGCGGGGTAAAGTCGATACTTTGCATCTTTCCTTCTTTCACGTAAATGAATCGTACACCGAAGTCGGCAGATGAAATCCAGACTCCCTTTGAACTTTGGAATCGGCTGCTCAGAAGGGTGGTGCTGGCATCCAGATCGAAATAATCAGAGAAGCGTGCTGCCTCAAGGTCGTAACAGCACAAGATATTGTTCGGGGTATATCCCCAGATTTGTCCATTGGTATTGTCGCTGATAAGTTGCGCTATCGATGAATAATTTCTCTGCTTTACATTGTTGTTGAACTTCGAGAAATTCTGAAATTGGTAACCGTCGTATCGGCTCATGCCGTCGGGGGTGGATAGCCAGATGAATCCATCCCTGTCTTGCTGCACGCTGTTGATGGTGTTGCACGAGAGTCCGTCTTTTGCCGACAGGCGGGTTACGTTGAAATTGAGGTCGTGGGCATGCACGTCTATAGCCACCATCAGCAGGCTGACGGTTACTATATATAATAAGGTGTAGAACGCCTTGATGTTGTTTTTGTTCATCATGCTTGGTTTATCTTTTGCAAATTCGTTTGTTTAATTTATTTGTTCTGGTTTCCGAATGGTTCGATTCGATTCCAATGGCAAAATTACGATAAAAAAATAAAATGGCAAAACAAATGGCGAATATTGTACTAAAATACAGATAACTTTAACAATTTGGATGATATTAAGAACTTTTGTATAATATTGCAAGGTCGTTATCAATAATAATGAGTAATTTTGCAGCAAATAATAACTGAAGAATGTAAATTATGATAGAATTCAAGCAATTGTTGGTTCCTGCGGCTTGTCTCCTGATGGGATGCATGCCGACGCAAGCCAGCGAGAAACAGAATTGTACATCTGTAGCTGCAATGGAGAAACTCGACCGTGGCGTGGTGGCATTGCCTGCTGCCGGCAAGGGCATCTTCATCAGCTGGCGCATGCTGGGTACCGATAGCAAGAACGTATGCTTCGATGTGGAGCGAGACGGAAAGGTTATCGCCCATCACGTCAAGGCTACCAACTATACAGATGCCAAGGGTTCGGCATTCCATACCTATCGCATCATCACCTATCAGAATGACCCCAAGATAGATGCTGCTGCAAGGCGGGAAGTGTCGAAGGCGGTCAAGCCTTGGGCTGATTTATACCGTTCTTTGCCCATCAGCCATCCAGAGGGTGGCATCACTCCCGATGGGAAAAGCTATAGCTACACCCCTAATGATTGCAGCGTGGGCGATGTGGATGGCGATGGAGAATATGAACTGATTCTGAAATGGGACCCAAGTAACGCCCATGATAATTCGCATAATGGATATACGGGCGATGTGATCCTGGATTGCTACAAACTGGATGGTACCCAGCTCTGGCGCATCAATCTGGGTAAGAACATCCGTGCCGGTGCGCACTACACCCAGTTTCTCGTCTATGATTTCGATGGCGACGGCAAGGCAGAATTGATTTGCAAGACCTCGGCTGGAAGTCTGGATGGCAAGGGGCGGTTCGTGAGTCAGGCTGCCACCGATGCAGAAATCAAGGAGGTGGATAACCAGGCTGATTATCGAAACAAGGTGGGGCGCATCATGGAAGGTCCGGAGATGCTCACCGTGTTCCGTGGTCTTACGGGCGAGGCGATTCATACCGTCTGGTATAATCCAAACCGTGCCTTTGGTGTAGGCAAACAGGTGGCAGAAGGCGAAAGTCTGCTCAATGGCTATCCTCAGTATTCTTCCATCTGGGGCGATAAGGGCAACTATGGCAATCGTGGCGAGCGTTACCTGGCGGGTGTTGCTCATCTCGATGGCATAGACAGGAATCCGAGTGCCGTGATGTGCCGTGGCTATTATACCCGCTCTTATCTCTGGGCTGTGGATTTCGACGGCAAGGATTTAAAGACCAGATGGCTCCACGCATCCGTTTCCCCTAACGATTGGGAGGTGAGAGATGCCGAAGGAAAGATGGTCAGAGAGGCTCACGGATTGAAGAACAGAGCTCCTAAAGGCAATGAAGTTTCTGCCACAGCCTTCGCCCAAGGTGCCCACAGTTTGGCGGTGGGTGATGTGGATGGTGACGGATGCGACGAGATTACCTACGGCTCTGCTGCCATCAACAACGATGGTACCTTATTATATTCCACAGGTTTGGGACATGGTGATGCCTTGCATCTCAGCGACCTGGATCCCGACCGTCCTGGCCTGGAAGTATTCATGGTGCACGAGGAATACCCTTACGGTTCCGATCTGCGTGATGCCAGAACGGGCGAAATCCTGCTCTATCATACGGATAGGGATGATACCGGAAGAGGCGTGGCTGCCGACATCGATGCCAAGTATCGCGGTTGTGAACTCTGGAGCATAGATGTTCCAGGCGTAAGAAATATCAAGGGAGATCAGATTTCATTGGGTGGTTTCCGAAAACACGAATATGGTGAGCGGGAATCCTATACCCCCGGATTCAGATGGCCGGCGATGAACTTTCGCATCTATTGGGATGGCGACTTGCAGGAAGAACTGCTCGCCAACCAGGGCAGACCGCATTTCGTGCCTTATCTCCAGAAATGGGATGGCAAGAAAGCCGTTCCGTTGCCGCTGAGCAATGGCAAACAACTCTACGAGATGGGGCATTCGGCAAGTTGCAACTGGTCGAAGGCAACGCCTAATCTGCAGGCCGACCTCTTCGGCGATTGGCGAGAGGAAGTAATCTATTGGGATGAGAGCGACGCCTCGCACCTGAATATCTTCACCACCAATATCCCTACTGAGTATCGTGTGCCAACCCTGATGCACGACCATATCTATCGCATGGGGGTGGCATGGCAGAACGTGGCATACAACCAGCCGCCTCATCTGGGATATTATTTGCCCGATAAGGCTGAGAAAGTGAAGTAAGATAAATAGTTAAAAAATAATTTGAATAAACATATAACACATATAAACGCTAAGACAAATGAGAAGATTATTATTTGCAATGTCTTTGATGGCAGCAGCTACTAGCATGAGCTATGCACAGGTTGCAAAACCTGCAGATAAGGCGAAGCCTACAGTGGCAGGACCTATGGAAGATGTAAATCATGTGATTGATAACACCGTGGATAGCCTGAACAAGGCGATGACGGCACGCATCAAACCGGGTACCAGTAGAAAGGGCAACAATCCTGTGCTCTTCCTTATTGGTAACTCTACCATGCGCAATGGTACCCTGGGCAATGGCAACAACGGTCAGTGGGGCTGGGGCTATTACGAGCATGAGTTCTTTGATGCCAACAAGATTACCGTAGAGAACCAGGCTTTGGGCGGCATGAGCAGCCGTACCTTCTACAACCGTCTGTGGCCGGATGTACGCAAGGGCATCAAGGCTGGCGACTGGGTGATTATCTCCATCGGTCATAACGACAATGGACCATACGATAGCGGCAGAGCACGTGCCAGCATCCCTGGTATCGGCAAGGATTCGCTCAATGTCACCATCAAGGAGACGGGCGTGAAGGAAACCGTCTATACTTACGGCGAATACATGCGCAAATACATCAACGACTGTAAGGCGCTGGGTGCTCATCCTATCCTGATGTCGTTGACTCCACGTGATGCCTACGATGAGAATGATAAGATAGTTCGTGTCAACAAGACCTTCGGCTTGTGGGCAAAGCAGGTGGCTGAGCAGGAAGGCGTTCCTTTCGTTGATTTGAATGAGATTTCTGCGGCCAAGCTTGACAGCTATGGTCATTGGAAGGAGAAGTATCATTTCTTCACCGACCATATCCACACTTCCCGTTTCGGAGCGATGATGAATGCCCGTTCGGCTGCCGAGGGATTGGCAGAGAGTAAGGATCCGAATCTGGCTCCTTTGCAGGCGATGATGGTCAATGTGGCTTTGCCTGTAGAGAATTTCAAGCGTGAACCGGGTAAACCTGTTGTTTTCTTCACAGGCGACAGTACTGTGAAGAATGCCGATAAGGAAGAAGACGGCATGTGGGGCTGGGGCTCTCAGGCTTATACCATCTTCAATCCTAAGAAGATTACCTGTGTGAATGCTGCCAAGGCAGGTCGCAGTTCCCGTTCTTATCTTAATGAAGGAAGATGGGAGAAGGTGTATAACAGTCTTCAGCCAGGCGACTACGTGCTCATCGAGTTCGGTCATAACGACATCTGTTCTATGACCGATAAGAAGATGCGTGGTTCCATTCCTTGTGCCAAGGATACTTGTCATGTCTATCAGATGGAAGAAAGCAAGCAGTATGAGGTGGTTTATTCTTTCGGCTGGTACCTGAAGAAGTTCATCCAGGATGTTCGTGAGAAGGGAGCTACCCCAATCCTCGTTTCCCTGACTCCTCGCAACGAGTGGCCTCATGGCAAGATGGAGCGCCGTAACGATACCTACGGCAAGTGGTATCGCGAAATCGTTGCCGAGACAGGCGTTGCCTTCCTTGATCTCCACAACATCGCTGCCGATTCATACGATAAGATAGGCAAGGAAAAGGTGAAGGCATATTACAAGAAGGATCATACACACACCAGTCTGAAGGGTGCCCAGCATAATGCCAAGTGTGTGGCCAAGGGTTTGAAGAAGATGAAGAGCCCATTGGCTAAGTATCTGAAGTAAAAAAACACTCTGATTTTTCAGAATTTAAAACACTCTGATTTCTTCAGAATTTAAATGTTTCTTAAATAAAAGCAATATGAAGCAAATTGCTGTTTGGGGATTGTTGGCGAACATGGCTCTACCGATGTTTTCGGCAGGGGTGGTTCGCCAAGCATCCTATTATCCCGAAGGCAATGCCTTTGTTTGTGTGAATGGTAATCATCGCTACACCCGTGCCCTTTATGGAAGTATGGCGGAATGGCGAGTGGAAACCAGCGACCGTCCTATCTTCGCCACCTATAAGAAAAACCAGACGGGTAATATTAGGT
>ERZ1023853.220-NODE-220-length-14506-cov-28.601965_pt1 | contig 14506 bp, 10 predicted proteins | sample MGYA00380386_ERZ1023853 | MGnify/ENA primary metagenome ERZ1023853 (study PRJEB33179, sample SAMN07449009) | human gut metagenome | biome: Human-gut; feature: Human associated habitat; material: Faeces | host: Homo sapiens | place: India: Bhopal | collected...
TGGTCACAGTGGAGAGACGCAACAAGATGTCCTGACTATTCTTCGCCTTGCTGAAGACCTTTACCAAGCCTGGATTTTCGATGAAGTTGATTTCTATGAATCTTTCAAAATGTTCATGACCGAAACGACGGATAGAATATGTTTTTCCTATCTGTCTTGCTCCTGTCAACATCAAAGCTTTCTTATTCGCTTCGAAGAAATCAGCTAAATATCTGTCTATCTTACGTTTAATCATATCCTTGTCCCCTTTTCTATTATTAAACGGACGTATTTTGTCCGCTTTTCCATGGCAAATATACGATAATTTGTCCGTTTTTCCAAGATATTTACGCATCTTTTTGTCCGTTTTTCCAAATTTTAACAGTTTCCTTAGAAGCATTCCAACGGCGTAGAGCCTCTTCTCTTGTTAACTATCCAAATATTCTTCCTCCTATTTATTCTAGTTCAACATTCAGCCACCAAAATTACACATATTCTTCGAAACCACCAAGAAAATCACAAGAAATCTGCAACTTATCAGCAAATAACCACGAAATTAACCGTAAACTATAAACTATTAACTGTAAACTATAAACTGCTATCCCCATGCGGTCCCATCCCGTACAATCTGGCGAGACCTTTGATGGTCCGCCAACCTTAGAGCGTAGCGGTTCCGAGCGACGAGGAGGAGCGGTTTCCTCCCTCTTCCCTGAGGGTGAGAGGGTCGGGGTGAGAGGTGGAGCCCTCTTTAATGGTAAAGAGGGACGGGGTGATTTTAGAAAAAACTTATTGCCCTTACACATATTTGTGCAAATTACACTTATAATCATGTGTTTTATGATGTGTGTGCGTAAACAGATTGCATAAACGTGCAAACGTTTGCACAAATAAATAGAACCTTTTTGAAATATTTTCTTGTGTACTATAGAAATTCCTCTTATATTTGCAGCCGAAAAAAGATACCAACTACAAACGAAGGCTAAGTTTAATATAAACGGAACCAATATATAAAAGTAAAGATATGATGAAGCAAACATTCATTAAATCAGCTATGTTGCTGCTGCTGATTCTTTCAATGGCAACGACGCGAGCGCAGGAGGTCGCTCTGAAGACCAACTTACTGGGATGGGCTTCCACATCTGCCAACGCCGGCATCGAAATCGGCACGGGCAAGAAAACAACCTTCCAACTCTTCGGCACCCTGAACCCCTGGAAGTTCTCGGGCGACAAGAAGATGAGATTCTGGAATGTTATGCCAGAATACAGATGGTACACCTGCCAGAAGTTTGGAGGCCATTTCTTCGGAATCCATGCCCTAGGCGGTGAATACAACATTAAAAACATTGACATGCCCTTCGGCATCCTGCCGAAAACTCTGGAGGGCAGGCACTATGAAGGCTGGTATGTAGGTGGAGGCCTCACCTACGGCTATCAGTGGTTGCTCAATAAGCACCTCAATTTCGAAGGCTCTATCGGTTTGGGATATGCCTACAGTCCTTACAAGCTTTACGGACGATGCGAAAAATGTCTCGACAAAGACCACCGCAACTATGTGGGCCCTACAAAAGCCGCACTATCTCTCATATACGTGTTCTAAGAATTTTATTTAACTGTGGTTTTAAACCGACAATATAAACACGTAATAACTAGACAGAATACAAAAAATTTAGGGAAATCATAATATGGATAAAATGAAGCTTTATGCGGTCATTTCGCCTCTCTGCATACTCTTTTCTCAGGGCATCATGCCTGCTCAGGCTCAGCAGCTGGCAGGGGGCAAGATTCAGGTAGACAGTGTTTTAGCACGCAAGAACGGCAACCGGATGGACGTTGCCTTCCGTATGAATCTGAACGATTTGAAGATGAAATCAGAGCAGCAGATTGTTTTCACACCGGTAATGGTAGGAACTGATTCTATCGCTCTCAACCCTATCATCATCCAGGGTAGAAACCAGGCTGTAAGATACCGCCGACTTGCCGACAGCAAGAAGAATCCGCAGGCACAGGTTCTTACCCGCAAGAACAAGACCAGTCAGCAGGTTTACTTCGCCCAGTCTGTTCCTTATCAGAAATGGATGAAGAAGTTCAAACTCTCGGTGAAGGAAGATCTCTGCGGATGCGGCAACCTGATAGAACAGGACAATACGCCGATTGCGGATATCGACCGTATACCGAAGATTACGAAGGATTTCTTCGTGCAGCCGAAGGCGGAAGCCAAGAAGGTGAGAGCCGAAAAGGGTGAAGCCTATCTCAGCTTCAAGCTCAACAAGAGTAATATTCTTGCCAACTTCCGTGAGAATGCTACTGAGCTGAAGAAGATTACTTCCACCATCGACCTGGTGAAGAACGATAAGAACGTTGAAATCACAGATATTGATATCCACGGTTTTGCTTCGCCTGATGGTTCGTATGCCAACAACAAGCGCCTTGCCAACGAGCGTGCAGCTGCTCTCCGCAACTATGTGAGCAGTCTCTACACCATAAACAGCAAGCTCTTTACCTATCAGGCTACACCGGAAGACTGGGAAGGATTCAAGAAGAAGATCCAGGCTAGTCATCTGGCTGATAAGGAAGCGATACTCGAGATAGCTAACTCCTCGCTGGCTCCCGACGATAAGGACCTGAAGATCAGAAAGCTCCATCCGGCAAGTTACCGCTACATCCTGGATCAAATCTATCCTCGTCTCCGTCATAGCGACTATACGGTAACCTACACGGTTCGTCCGTTCAGCATCGAAGAGGCAAAGGAGATATTGAAGACCAAGCCTCAGCAGCTTTCTCTGCAGGAGATGTTCCTGGTGGCACAGACTTACGAGCCGGGTTCGCCAGAGTTTAACGAGGTATTCGACATTGCTGTCCGTCTCTTCCCTGATGATGAGGCTGCGAATCTCAATGCCGCCTGCACCGATTTACAGAAAGGCGATCTTACTTCTGCCGAAAAGCATCTTGCCAAGGCAGGCAACTCGAAAGAGGCAGAGCGTGTAAGAGATGTCTTCAAGCAGATAAAGGAATTGGAATAACAGAAAATTAGAGAATAACGATTATAAACAAGCTTAACTTTTAAGATTATGAAGATTAAACATTTTTTTGGCTTGGCTGTCATCGCAGCTATGACGGCAAGCTGTTCAAGCAATGAGGACCTGGGAACCGCAGGTTCAGGTACTGGTACTAATGAAGCAGGTGTTGGTTATGCAACTTTCACCATCAACTTGCCTACAACAAGCGGTACACGTGCTGCTGGCGACCCTGAATTCACACCAGGTGATGACAATGAGTACAAGGTAAATGATGCTACACTCGTTATCTTTGAGAAGGAGGGAACAGCAACTTCTGAAAATGAGTACAAGTATCTTGAAACTGTACCACTCGGAAATTTGGAACCTTGGAAGAAAGACAATGTAACTAATAATGGTGTCACCACAGAAGCAATAATTACAGCAAAGCTCAATAGCGCATCTGTTGGTACAACAGACAAGTATTATGCATTGGTTATTCTTAATAACAAGGTAGGAACGGATAACAAGGTTACCCTTCCTTCAGACCGCACAACAACATATGGAGCTTGGAATGTTGCATCAAATGCAACAGCAACAAACCTTGAAAATAATAAAGAAGGTTTCTATATGGCTAATGCTCCTCGATTTACTGACGCAGATGTTGAGCCAACAACCCTCGTTAAAATAGAGGGTATCTATAGAACAAAGGAAGAGGCACAGAGTAAACCTGGTACAACGGTTCATGTAGAACGCGGTTTGGCAAAGGTTACTGTAGGTTCCAGTACAACTGAAGGTTCCAAAAATTATTTTGCAACAGCTGGTGCCAATGCAACCGGAACAAACTATAGCAGCGACAAGGTACAAATCACAAAATGGGCATTGGATGTTACTAACAAGCATTCATTCCCTGTACATGTAACTTCAGGTTTGAAGGCTGGTATACCATCGACAGTTCCAGCAGTTCCTGCTTATGCTGATATTTGGAAAGATGGAACTGGTACTGCGCCTGCTACATCTCGTTTCGTAAGCCACCCTGCTGCAACAGGTGCTTTCAAGCGCGTATATTGGGGTATCGACCCTAACTACAGCATGGACTTATCGGACTTGACAAAATGTGGTGAACAATTCACTTTAGCGGCAGCTGATGGATCTCCAGTCACATGGAAGAATGGCTCTGGTTCTGACAACCCATTGTATTGTTTAGAGAACACTTTCGACATTAACAACATGAAGCAAGGCCAGACCACTCGTGTTGTATTCAAGGCCAAATATACTCCTAAGGACATCCCAGCCGATGAAACATTCTATAAGATAGGTAATAATACAACTATCCTGAAAGACGCAGAATTAGTGACTACAGTTGATAATGCAGCAACTTCAGTTCTCCCAGGTTGTACAGTTGACTATACAAGACTCAAGACTGCAGGTTCACATGTGATAACATTGGCAGATGTCAAGTATGGTACTCCTAGTGCAGTTCTCGAAGCCGAAAAGCTTTATGGCACAAAGAAAGGTAAAGATATCGTTGCCGAAATCAATGCTAAACTCGGCTTGAATGATGGTGTTGGTATCAATACCTATCTTAATGGTGTTACATACTATATCGCTCGTATCAAGCACTTCGGTGACGACTTGACGCCTTGGAATGCTGGTGATGCTAGATATGGTGGAGATAACGAGAAGTGGCTCGGTCGTTACGGAGTACTCCGCAACAACTGGTACGACCTTACTGTCAATAGCATTAGCGGTCCTGGTTATCCAGACGTTCCAGAAGTTAAGCCAACCGATCCAGACGATGAGGATACCAAGTACATCAGTGTCAGCGTGAAGATCCTCGACTGGGCTAAGCGTTCTCAGAAGGTCGATTTGTAATCCATTACACATTATTATATATAGCTCAGCCGCTCTAGCGCTAAGGAGCGGCTGGCTATATCGGAAGAATAAGAATCAATTTATACACTTTACTTTTTCATAAAACAGATAAGCATCATGGCAAACAAGAAGTTTAACAGTTGGATCAAGAATATATGCATGGGATGGGGATTCATCATGGCGGGCAGTATGCTCAGCAGCTGCAACGACTTGATGCACGACGACCTGCCTCCTTGTGACATGGGTGTTGACTTGCAGTTCAAGTACGACTACAACGTGCAGCGTGCCGACATGTTCAATGATCATGTGGGCGGCCTCAGCGTATTCGTATACGACGAGCAGGGCAACTTCATTGCTCGCCATGATGCCTATAACGATGCGACATCACAGCCGCTCAAGGACCCTAACTATGCCATGCGAATCAATCTGGAACCGGGCAAATACCGCTTTGCAACCTTCGCCTTCCAAAAGAAATACGAAGATGCACTCGCGCAGCCAGGTGCCAAATTCCAAATAGCTCTGCCACAGCAGGGTGACAACATCACCGCCCTCCATGCACGACTCGACCGCGAACAGGGCAAGGTGAACAACCAGAGCCAACCGCTCGATACACTCTGGCAAGGACTCAGCAACGAACTGGTTGAAGTAAAAGACCTGCAGGTTACACGCCATACCATCGGTCTGGTTCGTGATACCAAGCAGCTCACCATCAGCCTGCATCAGACCGATGAGCCTGCCAACATCAATGCCGACGACTTCAGTTATCAGATAACCAATGCCAACGGCGATATCAGTTACGACAACTCTCTCCTCCCCGACGAGGAGTTGACATATACCCCATACTACACCTGGACCTCTGAGTTTAAGGATACCGAGGGCAATGTAAAGGAGCGCACCGCTCATGCCGCCCTCATGTTCTCCCGACTCATCTGGCATCCGGTAGAAGAAAACGACAAGAACGCCATCCTCACCATCACGAACAAGACTACAGGCGAAGAGGTGGCACGCATTAATCTTGCTGACTGTCTGGCTCAAGGCCGTGGCGCCTTCGAAGCCCGCCATTATTCAGCACAGGAATTCCTGGACCGTGAGTACGACTACAAGCTCGACTTCTTCCTCCAGGGCAACCAGTGGAAGTATGTGCAGCTCAGCATTTCCATCCTGGATTGGGTCAAGCGCATCCAGCGTGTCGATTTATAACCGTTTCAGGTGTCAGAGCCCCTTCCGGGCATTTAGCTCATAAGAGTATTTGACTTTAAAAATTAGAAACAATGAAAATACGAGATTTCATTTTAAGTTTAGTTAGTTGGTTTATATTGTTGGTTACAGTAAGTTGCTCTGACGAACTTGGAGGCGAGCGCGCCCCCATTTCGTCAGAAAGCAACTTGCATGTACTCGTGCCAACCGTGCTCAGCAGCCGCGGCACCCGTGCCGACGATGCTTCCGGCCTTCCTACCTATAATGCTACGGTAGATGAATGCCAGATCAACGACCTGACCCTCTATGCTTTCCCTGTAGAAAATGATGGCAAGCTCCTGGTAGAGACGCTCCCTGCCCCACTGGCTACGATGATGGCAGAGCCGAATGTAGCCAACTATCAGCTCAATATCGAGCCGGGCACTTACCATATCTATGTGGTTGCCAACATGAACAAGGTGTTGAGTGGTCAGCCTATCGAAACTGAAGATGATCTCAAAAAAATAGTACTCGATTACAGACCTACAAGTACAACAGGTATGCCTGTATGCACCAATATCCCGATGATTTACGAACCTAAGGATGACGCAGGCAATCTCGCTGAAACCGTGATTTCAGCAGCGGGTGATAAATATACAGAGGTAGCAGCTAACCTGAAGTTTACATGCGTAAAGGTTAAGCTGAATCTTATCTTCGATTCAAGTATCGCAGAATTCGGAGGCAAGACCTTTAGCATCAACAGTATTTCAGCCGATAAACTCTCTCCTTTTACCCATCTTTACTGGGGCGGTAAATTTGAGGCTCCAACTTGGACAAATAATGAAGAAAAAGAAGAATACAAGACTGGTATTCAAAAAACTCTGTATGACTCTCAGACATCTGAAACTCTCGTATACTATAACGATTGGTCTGACAACAGATCTGCGTCAGCAACAAATAACAATGATGATATTAAAGGAACAGGAACTGCGAAAGATGCTCCAGATAATGCTGCTGGCAAATGGCTTTTCCAGCAGACCTATTATCTCCCTGAGCGATATATCTCATCAGAATCCGACCGCAGTTATCTTACCATCAAGGGTAATGTAGGTGGTTCTGTAGACAACAATTATCGTATCAATCTGGGTCATAAGAAGGATGAAACCAGCACCGTACCCGTATTCCCTCGCGGCACCTTCTATGAGATTACCGGTGCTATCAAGAGCCTCGGTAATATGGAGCTGGATTGCAAGGTAAGTGTGAAGCCCTGGGAAATGGAGACTATTTCTGCCGACTTCAACCATACCACTTTGTGGGTAAGTAAGACGGAGGCGAGCGTAACATCTACCACGGCAGACTCCATCGACTATAAGTCGAACGTAATGCTGACAGAGGCAGATTTCGGTTGCGATGAAAAGGTAACAACATCCAGTGGTGAGAAAGAAATTGTGTTGACCAAGCTAGATGCAGTGAATCATAGAATCACATTCAACATCAACAAGGACATTCTGTTCTCCGAATATAAAGGAAAATACAGGGGTACGGCAAAGGTTTGGATTAAGGCTGGTAACATCAAGAAGTATCTCGATGTAGCCTATGATGCCTCTCCTTATTTTGAGGTAAATCCACAGGAAGTAACCATCTATTGGAATAGCGACAACAATACCAAAGTGGTACAGTTTAAGACCAACCTCGGCGGTTTGACTTTCACCGGTAACACCTCTTCCACCATAGGTAAGTCAACCATTCAGGCATCTTGCGATAAACCTGATACTCCAGAAGGAACCTTCCAAATTAAGGCAACCCATGACCCTGTTACCACGACTGTGCATTACCTCACTGTGCAGCCAAAGGAATCTCCAGAAGGCTTCAACTTTGTCAAGAAAATCAAGGTAACGGTAAAGCCTGCAGTAGGTAACTATCGTATCAACTTCCGTGCCATCAACGACCGCTCACATTATACTGGAGGTAATGGAACTGATAATTATGAGGGTACACCTGATGAAAAAAAGGAAGAGACTTTTAATGGGGAAAAAGGAAATACCAACTGGGCAGATGGATGGTATGAATATTCGTGGTGTAATAACAACAAAATTTACACACCTCAACCAGACAATCATTATGTCTATGTCTATACCCAGATTGGTGAGACTACTGGAAATGAAGTCAACTCTCCTGTTTGGGAATTTTCAGGAAGATGGCCTGGTGATAAGATGGTTGAGGATAATACGAATGTGGGGTGGTATTACAAGGACTTCCACAAGGAAGCCAAGCCGCAACGTACAGAGAATGTTAATTCGAATGAAGAAAAAGAAAGGCTCATCAAGCCTGGTGAAACATTGGTTATGTTCAGTAACAATACCAATAACAGTCAAGGTTATTCGCTTCATCGTTGCCCTCATCACTTGGAGCCGGGTATTCCTCTCTTCGACTACGAGGACCGCGAGGGTTGGATTGTCTATGATCCTACATCAGACCCTACTTGGCACATATATGATAACATGCCAACTATTGAGAACATCAAATTTACCATTTACACCCATTTCCAGACTCATGGATGGTTCAAGGTCTATGGTATTGCCCAATTAAAAAATAACAGTACCGAAAGAGAACAATTCACCATTTTCGACAAAAATAATAAAAGTTGGATATGCACCGATTTGAAAAATGGTTGGTATGAGACAGTGATTACCCTCAAGGCTGTTAAGGGAGACCACGAGAAGGACATCAGAATTATGAAAGATAATCAAATCTCTGACGACAATTCCATTCTCCTTTTCAATGGCAACAGCTATGAGAAGTATGACGACACAGGCTATTACGATGGCTCTTGGCACGCAGGCAAGCCATTCTGATGTGAAATAAATAAGATTAGTATCAGATTTGAACACTGTTATAAATCAGTTTAAGCAATGAAGAAGATCAAACATTTAATGATATGGATAGGATTGCTCCTCAGCCTTGTTTCCTGCAAGGATACAATGGAGGCTATCGGACTCGGCGGGGATGAAATCCCTGCCGAGGGACTTGTCTTGAACCTTCAATTGACCAACTTCACCAAGCAACAGATTGGTACAAGAGCGGGGACCTCGGAGACATTCAATTCGCTCTGGGCTGTGTTCTATGGAGATAAGGACAAATACTTAGGCAAGGCAGATTGCTTTTCTACCTTATCACCACCGCAGTCTGATGGCAGCTACAAGGTAAAGATAACCAATGTACCTGCTGGTACCAAGAATGTACATCTTGTAGCCAATGCCAGCGACATGACGGAGAGCGAGGCACAAGACTTGCAGTCTCTCACTGCTGCTAAGGAGAGAGACCCTCAGCTTGATGCCCCTATCTGCTGGGGTAAAATTTCAATAGATAAACTTTTGGAAGCTAATCCTTCTGTGACGATGTTGCGCCAATGCGCCAAGATTAGTTTGGAGATAGACAATCGCATCCAGAGTAATTTCACCCATGCAGGCTTATACGTCTATAACATGGCAAACAAGGCAGCCATAGCTCCTGCCAAATATATTGAGCCTACGACCGATGACTTGGCGGAATCTACCGCTCTCAGAACCAACCCATTGGGCGGCGGTACCGCAACCACCGTGGCAGTAAATGAAACTTCTGCAGGCAAGGCAATGGTGATTATCAAGGCGAATTATAAGAAAAGTGAAGAAGAAGATTATAGAGAAGGATATTATAAGGTGGCACTCTACAAGAATGACAAAAAGGCCCAATATGCCTTGCTCCGCAACCACCATTATACCATCAAGGTAACCAAGGTAAACGACTATGGCTTCTCTACGCTTGATGAGGCTAAAAAGAGTCTGCCAGAGAATAGATTGGAAGTAGAGGTGCGGGACGATAATCCTGAAATCACCAGAATGATAGCTTGCAAAGACTATGAACTGGGAGTGAGCGATTATCAGGAGATAAATGCAAACACAACAGAGGCTACCGTAACCATTGTTACTACCTTGCCAAAGGCAACGAGTAGTAATGGTAAGCTATATGATGTCAAGATAAATAATTCTTGGATAACCGATTGGCAGCAAGAGACCGAGAATAATATACAAGAGACAAGCAGCTCTTCTAAAGGCAAGAAATATACCTTGAAGCTTACGCTTGAAAAGAATAACCAATCAGAGAATCCACGTCCAGGAATCATCACCGTTACTTCTGGCGACCTTTCTCTTGATATAACCATCAAGCAGGCTGGTTTCGACTTTAGAAAAGATGATCCTAAGAGACCCGTTACCATGCAGTATAATAACTCCATCGTAGCTCCCAACTATTTCAAATGGTTGGACGAGGATGTGCAAGGCATCACTCCTGAAGAAATGCAAGGGGCTGTGAGAAATGATGGTTTGCATTTCTGCGTGGGAACAGCAAATATCACGTATCTTATCCCTAAACTAGATGATAAAGAAATTATTATTAAAAAGGATAATAAAATCAATGTGGAAGAAGATAATGGTAAATGGAAGGTAAGCCTTACCAATACTACGGCAAACGAAGATTTGTGGAAGTCTTCATTTACCATCATCAACAAGGATGGCTTCAAGATCACCTATCCTGTTTATCATACTGGTATCTTCCATAAGATAGATGAGTCTTCCAAGGCATATACTGATTATCAGCTGACAGAAAACGGGGATAAGGTGAAGGGCTGGTTCTATTATGGTGTGGTAAAGGTAGAGGGAAAGAAGGCCGATGGAACCACCACTACTTATTATATGTTAGACCGCAACCTAGGTGCATCCAACAATGGTTACTATGCCCCAGATGTGGTGGCACTGGAAAAGAACAAGAAAGCCATTGGTGGCTATTTCTATATTTCTGAAAACAAGAACACCAGCGATGCCACTCAGGGAGATCTCTCCAGCGTCTTGGCACCAGAAGGCTATACCATTCCAACTGATGCCGTGTTCGAAGAGTTAGTTAATGCTGGCAATCTGGAGGTGGTACCACAGTCCACATCGTTAGGAGAAACCTACAACTGCGTGCGTATCAAGACGGTGGATTCCGAGTTGCCATACATCTATCTGCCTATGGGTGGATTCTTGGAGGGCGAGAGCCATAAGAACCCTATCCATGTAAATCTCTGGACCAAGACTTTGCTGTCAGGTACGCAGGGCTTCAGTACCACCAGTCCTGAATATGGTTTCTGGTATAGATACTTTGATGTTTACAACAAGAGGATAGGATTATCCAATATGAGATTCGTGAGTGGTAGCAACGGCAAGAACAATGGCCGCTACAAGGGGATGCCAATACGCCTGATTCTGTCAGATAAGTGATAAATATAATAACATCTTTTACTTATATAATTAAAGTATAAAAAACAGCTGTTTTACAAAGAAGAGGGTGTGTCATAAGCCACACCCTCTTTCTTGATTTTTAGCTTCACTCAAATCTGCACTAGTGTCCCGTTTAGTCTGGACGATTATTATATAAGTTATTAATATCCAATATTTTATGTTCTAGAAGTTGTGTATTCGATTTAATTTTGTACCTTTGCACTCATATGGCATCCTAGCCTATTTTAACCTACTAAAACAGTTCTTTCAACTGAGAAAAGAAACATTTATACTTAGATAAAATCTCCGTTCATAGACGTTGAATGTCCGTTCAACGTCGATGAACCGCCATTCATCGACGCTGAACCGCGGTTCAACGTCTATGAACGGAGATTTCAATAGGGTTAAAGAACATTTTATCCTATAATCAACCAAGACTTTTCCCGAGATTAACCCATTATTAATACAGCAAGAAGGAAGAAAGGAGATAAGAGGAAGCCTGAAAAGAAATAAAAGGAGGAGAGAAAAGAAATAAGAGAAGGGAGAAAAGAAATAAAAGGTATAAGGAAATGAGATAAGGGGCATAAATGAAGAAAAGATGTTTTTAATTTGGTGGTTTCACCATTTATTCGTATCTTTGCCAACAAAGAGAATATCACTTAAAAGAAAGGCGAGCAATTATGGCAAGAAAACTATATCCGATAGGATTACAAACTTTCGAACGAATCAGAGTGGAAGATAAGTTCTACATCGACAAGACGGAATATGTATATCGTATGGCACATACTGATGGTACTTATTTCTTCCTGAGCCGTCCACGCCGTTTCGGAAAGTCGCTGTTGCTAACTACCATGAAGAGCTATTTTGAAGGAAAGAAGGAGCTTTTCAAAGGACTCGCCATCGAAAAGCTGGAAAAGGATTGGATAAGCTATCCGGTGCTGCATTTCGATATGAGCATGGGCAAACACATGGAGATAGCCCAGCTGGAAAGATATTTCGACCAGCGACTTGCAGAACAAGAGCAGAAATGGGGTATTACGAATCCGGCTATTGATGCCAACGACCGCCTCATCTCACTTATCCAAACTGCCTATAGGGAAACGGGCAAGCAAGTGGTAATACTGATTGACGAATATGATGCCCCTTTGCTTGATGTGGTACACGAGGATGAAAAACTGGAAGAACTGCGCAACGCCATGCGCAATTTCTACAGTCCGCTAAAAGGATGCGAGAAATTGCTCCGCTTCGTATTCCTCACAGGCATCACCAAATTCTCTCAGCTCAGCATCTTCAGCGAATTGAACAACATCACCAATATCAGTATGGACGAGCCGTATGCCGGCATTTGCGGAATTACGGAAGATGAACTGGTGAACGGAATGCGGAATGACATAGAGGCACTTGCTGAAAAATTAAACTTATCGTATGAGCAGACGTTAGCTAAGTTAAAGGATAATTATGACGGCTATCATTTTACATGGCCTTCTCCAGACGTTTATAATCCGTTCAGCTTATTAACCTGCTTTGCCAAGCAGAAGATTGATTCCTACTGGTTTGGATCTGGCACTCCTACTTATCTGATCAATATGATGCGCAATTTCAACTTTCTGCCAGCGAACCTGGGCGAGAGTATGGAAGCCGGAAAGGATGACTTTGATGCTGCCACGGAAACCATGACCACCATCATGCCGCTGCTCTATCAGAGTGGCTACATCACCATCAAGGATTATGATGAAGAAACGGAACTCTATACCCTAGCCATTCCTAACAAGGAAATAAGAGTTGGATTGTACAGAAGTTTGTTGCCTCATTATCTGACCTCAAAGACTGCGATGTGTAATACTACCATCGCCAAGATGTCGGTGCTTATTAAACATGGCAAGATAGACGAAGCATTACAGTTGCTGAAATCGTTTTGGGAGACGGTGCCTTATTGCAACAACACCCATTACGAAGGTCATTACCAGCAAACGATGTATATCATCTTTGCCTTGCTCACGAATTTCAGGATTATAGTGGAGCAACATACGTCAAAGGGGAGAATTGATATAACCATGGAGACTGACGATACTATCTATGTAATGGAGCTGAAGTTTGGAAAGACTGCCCAGGAGGCTCTTGAGCAGATAGAAAGCAAGCATTATGCCGATGCCTTTGCCATGAGCGGCAAGGAAATTATCAAGGTAGGTATGAGCTTCAATATCAAAGAAGACAACACCATCGTGTTCGATTGGAAATCATCAGAAATTTAGATGACAAAAACAAAAAGCGTGCAGGCGACTATGATGTGGCTTGCACGCTTTTTCCTTTTATATTCATCCTACAGCCGCGCTGCTCTTGATAGTTCAGTATCACACCGAAGTACCTCTCCACCATCAGCAAGAAAGTCAGCGGCAAATCACCGAATACTTACATACTTACGGCACTATTATATAAATCTATTCATCAAAATCTTCCGGCTTAGTATTTAGTAAATTCACTGTAGCCATGAACTCGCTTACCAAATCAGCGAATTGAGGATTATCCTTACGAATGATTAGTGCTGCATAGTTATCATTACCCTCCTCGTCTGTAATCGTTTGCGGCAGGAAAACATACTCCTTTCTTTCCCCGTAGATGCCAAACCAGTATTTGAATAAGCGATTACGCATCTTCTGCATGCCACCACTTGTATCACAGATATAAAGAAATGCCGCATTGTTCTTTGCAAAGAATTCCTCCACTATGGCAAGAATAGTCTCTCGCACCTTAGGATCACGAGGAGACTTCACTCCCTTCGGATTAGAGATACCAAATTGATAAACTAACCCATTATGAAGTATATCATCCCTTTCAAAAGTTACGAAAATTTCAGCATCATAATCTGTGATGAAACACAATGTATCATCAGCTAGAGCCATTTTTACCTCATAGGGCGAATTGGCATTAATCACAGCCAGAGACATTTTTTCTACTACCATACTTCTACCCCTATAGGTTCTTTACCAGTACGTTCCAGACAGCTTTTGCGAACCAAGTTCTCCAGTTTCTCCACCATTTTACGTTTGTTTTCCTTAGAAGCATTCCAACGGCGTAGAGCCTCTTCTCTTGTTAATTTTGTTGTATCCATATATTCTTCCTCCTATTTATTCTAGTTCAACATTCAGCCGCCAAAGTTACGCTTTTTTCTCGAAACCACCAAGAAAATCA
>ERZ1023853.222-NODE-222-length-14378-cov-12.345179_pt1 | contig 14378 bp, 10 predicted proteins | sample MGYA00380386_ERZ1023853 | MGnify/ENA primary metagenome ERZ1023853 (study PRJEB33179, sample SAMN07449009) | human gut metagenome | biome: Human-gut; feature: Human associated habitat; material: Faeces | host: Homo sapiens | place: India: Bhopal | collected...
TAACGAGGTAAGCCTTAGCGTTGTTCTTCTCCATCTTCTTAACGAGCTCCTGAGCATACTTTGTCGGGTGCAGCTCGAGGAATGCCTGGCCGAAGCAAGCTGAGAATGTCGGAGTCGGCTCTGTGATGCCGCGCTCTGTACCAGCGAGCTTAGCTGTGAATCCTGAGAGGAAGTAGTACTGTGTCTGCTCCGGTGTCAGGATAGAAACGGGAGGCAGTACGCCGAATGCGTCAGCTGAGAGGAAGATAACCTGCTTAGCAGCTGGTGCAGAAGAACCCTCCTTGATGTTGTTGATGTGGAAGATCGGGTAAGAAACACGTGTGTTCTCTGTAACGCTCTTGTCAGCGAAGTCGATCTTGCCGTCAGCAGCAACTGTTACGTTCTCGAGGAGAGCGTTGCGGCGGATAGCGTTGTAGATATCGGGCTCTGACTCCTTGTCGAGGTTGATAACCTTAGCGTAGCAGCCACCCTCAAAGTTGAAGATGCCGTTGTCGTCCCATCCGTGCTCGTCGTCACCGATGAGGAGACGCTTCGGGTCGGTAGAAAGAGTGGTCTTACCTGTACCAGAGAGACCGAAGAAGATGGCTGTGTTCTCGCCGTTCTTGTCGCAGTTAGCAGAGCAGTGCATAGAAGCGATGCCCTTGAGCGGGAGGAAGTAGTTCATCATAGAGAACATACCCTTCTTCATCTCACCACCGTACCATGTGTTGATGATAACCTGCTCCTTAGATGTTACGTTGAAAGCAACGCAAGTCTCTGAGTGGAGGCCGAGCTCCTGATAGTTCTCAACCTTAGCCTTTGATGCGTTGTAAACAACGAAGTCAGGCTCGAATGACTCGAGCTCCTCAGCTGTAGGACGGATGAACATGTTTGTTACGAAGTGAGCCTGCCATGCAACCTCAACGATGAAACGAACTGCCATACGTGTATCCTTGTTGGCTCCGCAGAAACCGTCTACTACGTAGAGGTTCTTGTTGCAAAGCTCCTTCTTGGCGATCTCCTTAACCGTTGCCCAAACCTCTTCAGACATCGGGTGGTTGTCGTTCTTATATTCCTCTGAAGTCCACCATACAGTGTTCTTAGAGTTCTCGTCCATTACGATGTACTTGTCCTTAGGAGAACGACCGGTGTAGATACCTGTCTTTACGTTGACAGCACCGAGCTCTGTCTGCTGACCTACCTCGAAACCTTCGAGACCTGCCTTTGTCTCCTCTTCAAACAACTTCTCGTAAGACGGATTGTGAGCGATTACTGTAGAACCAGTAATTCCGTACTGAGTCAAATCTAACTTTGCCATTTTTTTAAAAATATAATTTAGATGTGAATATAGATCAACTTCGGTTGGCCTGGCTCCACTATTGCCTGATCAGGGCCGTCGTTTCTGCGCAGGCGACTTTCGTCGTTCCTTTAATGTTGAAAAAAGACGGGGCTCGTGGGCGTCACTATCGGCCGTAAGCACGCTTCATCTTTTTTCAACCGCAAAGTTAGGCATTTTCCTGTACAATGACAATATTTGCCACCCATAAAAATATATTATGCAATGTCTTTTTAATGTTAATTTTCTTAAAATACATTACACATCACGCCGTTTGCCACTCATAGTTAGCAATTAGGCACGGCGTACTGTCCATCCTGCAATTTATAAAGCATAAAAAAGCGGGGGTCTTTCTCAGACCTCCGCTTTTATCATATAGATATGGTTATGTTCTTTTATCCCACCTGGCTACCCGGCTTAACCTCACCGAGTACGGAGGTGACGTTGAGCTTGCCGTCGAAGTTTACGGCAGAGAGAATCATTCCCTGGCTCTCGATGCCCATCATCTTGCGCGGCGCGAAGTTGGCCACGAAGAGCACGTCCTTGCCGATGAGCTGCTCCGGCTCGTAGTAGGCGGCGATGCCGCTGAGGATGGTGCGGTCCGTGCCCGAACCGTCGTCGATGGTGAACTGGAGGAGCTTCTTGCTCTTCTTCACCTTCTGGCAGTCCTTGATGTGACCCACGCGGATGTCGAGCTTCTCGAATGTGTCGAAGTCTACGTTCTCCTTCACTGGAGCAGCCACGTAAGAGGCAGCCTCATTGGCCTTCTTCGTGTCCTCAAGCTTCTGGAGCTGAGCGTTGATGGCATCGTCCTCAATCTTCTCGAAGAGGAGAGCCGGTGTGCCGAGCTGGTGTCCGGGCTTGAGCAGTTCGGTACTGCCGAGCTGTGCCCAGTCTGTATCCTTGATGTTAAGCATCTCGCGGAGCTTGGCAGAGCTGAACGGGAGGAACGGCTCAAAGGCAATCTCGAGGTTGGCAACGAGCTGGAGCGAGATGTAGAGGATGGTCTTCACGCGCTCCATGTCGGTCTTGGCCACGTGCCAAGGCTCGCAGTCGGTGATGTATTTGTTGCCGATACGGGCAAGGTTCATAGCCTCCTTCTGTGCGTCGCGGAACTTGAAGGTGTCGAGCAGCGCCTCCACCTTCTGCTTAACGTCCTTAAACTCCTCGATGGCAGCGCGGTCTACGTCCTGCAGCTCGCCGCACTCGGGCACGATGCCGTTGAAGTATTTCTTTGTAAGCTGGAGCGCACGGTTGACGAAGTTGCCGTAAACGGCTACAAGCTCGTTGTTGTTGCGGTCCTGGAAGTCCTTCCAAGTGAAGTTGTTGTCCTTTGTCTCGGGAGCGTTGGCTGTGAGCACGTAGCGCAGCACGTCCTGCTTGCCGGGGAAGTCAACGAGATATTCATGAAGCCATACAGCCCAGTTGCGTGACGTAGAAATCTTGTCGTTCTCGAGGTTGAGGAACTCGTTGGCTGGTACGTTGTCGGGAAGGATATAGTCGCCGTGTGCCTTGAGCATGGTGGGGAACACGATGCAGTGGAACACGATGTTGTCCTTGCCGATGAAGTGGACGAGGCGTGACGAAGGATCCTGCCACCACTTCTGCCACGTTCCCCACTTCTCGGGCTGCGCGTCGCACAGCTCCTTGGTGTTTGAGATGTAGCCGATGGGAGCGTCAAACCATACGTAGAGCACCTTGCCGTCTGCTCCCTCCACGGGAACGGGAATGCCCCAGTCGAGGTCGCGTGTCATGGCGCGAGGCTGGAGGTCCATGTCGAGCCAAGACTTGCACTGTCCGTATACGTTAGGACGCCACTCCTTGTGGTCTTCGAGAATCCACTTCTTGAGCCAGTCCTGCCACTTGTTGAGCGGCAAGTACCAGTTCTTCGTAGCCTTCTTAATGAGTCCGTGACCAGGATTGTTCTTGTTGGTGGGGTTGATAAGCTCATCAGGTGAGAGTGTTGCACCACACTTCTCGCACTGGTCGCCGTAAGCGCCCTCTGCACCGCAGCGCGGACATGTGCCTACGATGTTGCGGTCGGTGAGGAACTCACCCGTAACCTCGTCGCAGAACTGCTCCTCTGTCTTCTCCACGAGCTCGCCCTTGTCGTAGAGCGTGCGGAAGAAATCGGAAGCAAACTTATGGTGAATCTTGGATGTCGTGCGGCTGTATACGTCGAACGAAATGCCGAAGTCCTCGAACGACTTCTTGATAAGATTGTGATAGCGGTCGACCACCTCCTGAACGGTGATGCCCTCCTTGCGGGCGCGGATGGTCACGGGCACACCATGCTCGTCGCTGCCGCCGATGAACATCACTTCCTTCTTCTTTAGGCGCAGATAGCGAACGTAGATGTCAGCGGGGACATACACTCCGGCGAGGTGTCCGATGTGAACGCCACCGTTGGCATAAGGCAAAGCTGCTGTCACGGTGGTACGTTTAAAATTCTTCTCTTCCATTATATTATTGTGTTTTATTGATTTCTGACTGCAAAGTTATGAAAAATCAATACAATAGACGATATTGTTTATAATAAAAACATCCAAGCTTGCTTGTTTTTTATTATTAAGACGCTGAGTAACTTATCAACCAAAACGAAAAAGGCGCAGCTCCTTGTGGGAACTGCGCCTTATACATTATATATTCTTAGCGAATGGTCCTTACTTTACCTCTACTACTTCTGCCTCAGCAACCGGCTCGTTCTTGATCTTGCGACCGAGGATGACGTATGCCAGAGGAGCGGCAATGAAGATAGAAGACAATGTTCCGAAGATTACGCCGAGCAACATTGCGAACGAGAAGCTGCGAGTGCTCTCACCGCCGAAGCAGAAGATACAGAGCAGCACGATGAGTGTTGAGAGTGACGTATTGATGGTACGTGCGAGGGTCTCGTTGAGCGACTTGTTGAAGAGATCCTGAAGATCCATCTTCTTGTGAAGTCCGAGGTTCTCACGGATACGGTCGAATACCACCACCTTATCGTTGATAGAGTAACCGATAACGGTAAGGATGGCGCCGATGAACGTCTGGTCTACCTCAAGCGAGAAGGGCACGATGTCCCAAAGCAGCGAGAAGAAGCCGATGACGATGGTGGCGTCGATGGCAAGAGCGATGGTAGAACCGAACGAGAATGCCACGTTGCGGAAACGTATCAGAATGTAGACGAAGATGGCTGCGAGGGCGAAGAGCACAGAGATGATGGCACCGTGTTTGATGTCCTTTGCCACTGCCGGACCTACCTTCGTAGACGATACGATAGAACCGCCTGCGCGTACGTCAGGATTCTTGAATGCCTCAACGCTCTTCTGGGTTACGAGGTTAGCACCGTGCAGACCCTTATAGAGGATGTTCTCCACCTCATTGTCGATGGCGGGGCTGTTCGACTCAATCTTGTAGTTGGTAGAGATACGGATGGTCTTGCCGTCAGTACCGAGGGCGAGGGCGTTCACTGTGGCTCCCTTAAAGAGCGGTGTGAGGGCTGCCTTTACTTCCTCAGGCTCTACCTGCTTCTCAAGCACCACTACGTAGTTGCGACCACCGGTGAAGTCGATACCCTTGCTCAGACCGCGAACGAAGAAGCTGCCGATCATCACGAGGACGATAACGCCGAATACTGAGAACGACTTCTTTGACGACGACATGAAGCCATAGTTCTTGTTGACCATGAAGTTGCGAGAAATCTTGGTAGAGAAGGTCTGCTTTGTCCACTTATCGTGTGCCATACGGTTCTCGTAAACGAGACGTGTGAGGAACACGGCTGTGAAGAATGAGCAGCAGATACCGATGATAAGCGTCGTGGCGAAGCCGCGGATAGGACCTGTACCGAAGACGTAGAGAATCACACCGGTGATGATAGATGTGAGGTTCGAGTCGAAGATGGCTGAGAAGGCGTTGCTGTAACCCAGTGAGAGAGCCTGACGTGTGCCGAGACCCTTCTTGAGTTCCTCCTTGGTGCGCTCGTAGATAAGCACGTTGGCGTCCACCGCCATACCGAGGGCAAGCACAATACCGGCGATACCAGGCATTGTAAGGGCAGCCTGGAAGGACGCCATGATACCCATGGTAAAGAAGAGGTTGAGCAAGAGTGCGCCGTTAGCAACCATACCCGGGATGAAGTCGTACATCACTACCATGTAGATCATCAGGATGATGAAGGCAACGATGAACGAGATGAAGCCCTGCTGGATTGACTGAGCACCGAGTGTCGGACCTACAACCTCCTCCTGCACGATGTGTGCTGGGGCAGGCATACGACCTGACTTAAGTGTGTTGGCCAAGTCCTTGGTGTCCTCAATGGTGAAGTTACCAGAGATTGAAGACTGACCGCCAGAGATCTCACCGTTTACGCGGGGAGCTGAATATACTGTTCCGTCGAGTACGATGGCGATGGCCTTGCCTACGTTAGCCTTTGTAAGGGCTGCCCAGCGGCGTGCACCGTCAGAGTTCATTGTCATCGAAACCTCAGGCGTACCGGTAAGGTTGTTGAACTGGTCCTTAGCGTCTGTCACTACGTCGCCCTCGATGGGAGCGCGGCCGTTGGAGGTTGTCACCTTGATGGCGTGAAGCTCGTAGATGTTCTTAGCCTGGATGCCGTCAGCGGGCTTTGCGCTCCAGAGGAGACGGCAGTCAGAAGGAAGAATCTGCTTAGCGAGAGCAGAATAGATGATCTTGTTAACCTCGGCAGTGTCGCGTGCAGAAGCGTAGCCTACGAGGCTGAGCGCACCGTTGCCTGTGGGCTGGAAGATAGAGAGAAGCGGATGCTCCTTCTTTGCCTGCTCCATCTGGCTGGCGCTTTCCTTCTCGGCAGCACCTGCCTTCTTCTTCATCTGGAACTTGGCAGTGGCCTTCTTTGCTGCGGGAGCAGCTGCTGTGTCTACAGCTGTGGTGTCTGCCGCCTCGTCCTTGCCAGAGCGTACGTTAGCCTCGCGCTGGTCGATCTGCTGGAGGAAAGGAATAATCTCGTCAGAGTTGTATGTCTCCCAGAACTCGAGGTTGGCGCTTCCCTGGAGGAGCTTGCGCACACGCTCAGGCTCGTTGATACCCGGCATCTCCACCATGATACGTCCCTGCTGGCCCTCCAGCTTCTGGATGTTGGGCTGTACTACGCCGAACTTGTCGATACGTGTGCGGACTACGAGGAAAGAGTTGTCGATGGCTGCCTGCACCTCAGCGCGGAGAACCTTCTCCACGTCCTTGTCTGAAGAGTTAGGCGACACCTTGCCCTGGAGCTGCTGTGTGGCGAAAATCTCAGAGAGGTGGTGGCCCGGTGCGTTCTTCTTGTATGCGTTGATGAAGAGAGTGATGAAGTCGCTCTGGCTTACCTCATGCTCGGCGCGTGCTTCCTTCATTGACTTTGTGAAAGCTACGTCGGTCTTGTGGTCGGCGAGGTTCTCCACTACGTCGGGAACACTCACTTCGAGGATGACGTTCATACCGCCCTTGAGGTCAAGACCGAGACCGATCTGTGTCTCAAGGCATTTCTGATAGGAGTACAGCCCGAGAAACTTCACGGAGTCCTTGTAGTCCTGCTGTGCGATAGGATCCTTTATCTTCGCAGCCTGGCCGTCATAATACTTAGTGGCGGCAGAGAACGAGAGATAAAAGATACTTGCAAGCGTCAGAAGGACGGCTGTTACAATTACAATACCTTTGTTCTGCATTTTTGTTAGTTTTTATTTATTATTTATTTTTTCCTAAAGTACAGTTAGCGTGCAAAGTTACTTATTTTCTCTCGTTTTGCGAAATTTATAACTCTATTTCTTTTATTTAGTAATGTTTAGATTGCCGTTTGTGGGTTAAATCGCTATGGTTTAACGGTTTTTCCGTTCCCCGTCATTCTTTTTTACGCTCCAAAGAGCATATTATCGGATAGTGGTCGGACGCCTTTATGCCATTGTCGACTCGACAGGCGTATGGTTCCCAGTGCGATGAGCACATGATGTTGTCAATGCGCACGTAGAAGGCGTTGTAATGATAGGAGATGCCGGGACCATTGGCGCTGGCAACGTAGCAGTCGGTCAGTACTGAAGCGAGACGATGGCGCACGTAGGATATAGGCGAATCGTTGAAGTCGCCCGTAAGGATGATGCTCTTACCTTCATGTCGCTCCACGTATGCGGCTACGGAGTCGGCTTGCGGGGCACGTATGGCAGATGCTTCAGCCAGTTTGCGCCAGATGTTTCGCGACTCGCTCTCGGCTTCCTTGCGCTTGATGTCGCCCTTGAGCATCGCCTTGAAGCGACGACGGTCGTCCTTGGACAGTCCGGTAGACTCGAAGTGATTGACCACGACGATGGTGGTGTCGCCACCGGGGGTGAGCAAGTGGTAGGCAGCCGAATTGTTGGCACGCGACTCATAGTGGATGGTGTCGGTGCGGATGATGGGGAATCGGGAGAAGATGGCTATCGGGTCGCCGCCCTTCGGGTCGGTAATGCGATGGTGAGAATAGAGTTTGCCAAGGCGTTCCAAGATACGGTCTTTCTTCCATCCGTCAGAGCAGAACTCCTGCATGCAGAGGATGTCAGGGCGCTGTGCCTCCACGTAGTCGAGTATAGGGCACGGTTCGTCGGGTGACGTCCATGTCGAGAAGTTGAAGACATTGTATGACATCACCTTAAGACTGCCTTTCGGCGCTTCCTCGGGCATGTTGAGCGGCGTATATGTACGGACCGGCACGAAACCCAAGACGAGTCCGACGACGGGAATTATCGCCATCCTCTTCCTTACGATAAGCCAAAAGAAGAGGAAACCGACATTAATGGCGAGGAAGACAGGGAAGAAGAGACCGATGTTGGCAAGGAGCGGATGACTGACGGGATTGATGCGGTCACTGAAGCCTATAAGGAGCATGCAGACTATGGTGGCGATGTTTCCTCCCGCAATCAGCCTTACTGTAAAGTCCTGTAGGTTTTTCATTGGCGCTTGCTGTAATCGAAGAGTTTCTGCTTTTCCTCACGTGTAAGGCTGTCATAGCCCGAACGACGGATTTTGTCGAGGATGGCATCTATCTCTGCCTGCTCACGCTGACGGCGCTGATTATATTCCCAGTCGGTCTCGCGATGAGAAGAGCCTCCGTAAGAAGAGCCTCCGTTTCCTGCGTTGCTGCCATGCTTTCGGCGCTCCCATGAAGAGCGAAGCGAATCGAAGAAGCTTTGTCCTCCCCTACTGTTATATCCTACGCCGGGATGACGACGCCAGTAACGGATGAGGAAGAAGCCGATGACCATACCGCCAAGGTGTGCGAGGTGAGCCACGCCATCGCCCGGTGTGGACAATGCCATGAACATCTCAACGGCTGCATAGCCTACAACAAACCACTTGGCCTTGATGGGCACGGGAAGCGGGAAGATAAACATACGCTCCTCGGGATAAAGCATTCCGAAAGCGAGAAGGATGCCATAGATGGCACCTGAAGCACCTACTGTGGTCCACATGTTCAGGTAATACGCATTGGCTGCTGCCACCTCATAGACCTGAGAGAAGCGGAAGTCGGGCAACTGGTCGGCTGCAAGCATATAGAACTGGGCGAACTGTGCCAGCTCCTGAAAGAGTCCGGCTCCGACACCGCAGGCTATGTAATAGAAGAGGAACTTACGCGGTCCCCATGTGCGCTCCACGATGCAACCGAACATCCACAAGGCGAACATATTGAAGAATATGTGGCTCCATCCTCCATGTGCGAACATGTAGGTGAAGAGCTGGTAAAAGTGGAAGTCAGGGGCAAGCATGAAGTGCAAGCCAAGGAGGTCGTTAAGGTCGATGCCAAGCCCGCGGAATGCGTAGGTGGCAAGGAAGACAACGACATTTATTACGAGTAGGTTTCGTGTGATTGTTGGAATGTTGTTCATATCTTACATTGTGGTTGTTATATCATACGTAAATGCGGGGCGGGGGTGCTTTACGGATGGACAAAATTAATAAAAATCCCCGTAATATGGGTTAAAAAGACCTTTCAGCTACTTTTTTTTGAGTTATTTATGCACTTTTTCCGCTTTTTTGTTTGGATTGTGAAAGGAATAGCCTAAATTTGTCGTTGGAATACTGAAAGTTACGCCATTTTGGTAAAAAACAAACACACAATTTAAAATAATTCGAATTATGAACAAGACAGAACTTATCGAGAAGATAGCAGCAGGTGCTGAGTTGGACAAGACAAAGGCAAAGAAGGCTTTGGAGGCAACTCTCGATGCTATCAAGAACGCACTTGTAGAGGGCGATAGCGTGCAGCTCATCGGCTTCGGCACATTCAGCGTAAACGAGCGTCCCGCCCGCGAGGGTATCAACCTCCACACAAAGGAGAAGATCACCATCGCAGCTAAGAAGGTGGCTAAGTTCAAGGCTGGTGCAGCTTTGGCAGACGCCCTCAACCAATAAGGCTCGACCTTAATAAAAGGCAAATGGCCTGAAAGCAAAAAAGGAGACGTTCCCGAGGGAATGTCTCCTTTTTTGTTGTCCTAGGCGGATTCGAACCACCACAAACAGAACCAAAACCTGTTGTGCTACCATTACACCATAGGACAATTATGGCTGCAAAGGTAATGATTTTTTGCTTTGCAGCCAAATTTTTGCGTATTATTTCGCTGTAACGAGTATTACTTTACAGTGATGAGATAATAGTTCTTCTTACCGCGCTGTACGAGAAGATACTTGCCGTCGATGAGATCTTCCTCGCCAACGGGACGGTCGAAAGCAGCGAGCTTCTCCTTGTTAAGCGATACGCCACCACCCTGAACAAGCTTACGCATTTCGCCCTTAGAAGCGAAAATCTTCACGTCGTCACGTGTGAAGAGGTCAACTGCGGACTGACCGAGCTGGTCCTTTGCAAGTGTAAAGTGAGGAACGCCTTCGAAGATGGAAAGCAATGTTGCCTCATCGAACTTCTGAAGGGTCTCCTTTGTTCCCTTACCGAAGAGGATGCTTGATGCTTCCTGCGCCAAAGCGAGATCGTCAGCTGAGTGTACCATTGTGGTAACCTCCTCAGCGAGTCGCTTCTGAAGAATACGACGACCCGGATCCTCTGTGTGCTCTGCAATGAGAGTGTCGATGGTCTCCTTGTCGAGGTCGGTGAATATCTTTATGTACTTCTCTGCCTCTGCGTCGCTGACGTTCAGCCAGAACTGATAGAAAGCATAAGGAGTGGTGCGCTGCGGGTCGAGCCATACGTTGCCGCTCTCTGTCTTGCCGAACTTCTTGCCGTCTGACTTTGTGATAAGCGGGCATGTAAGGCAGTAAGCCTCTGTCTCGTTGCCGAGTGTGCGGCGGATAAGCTCAGTACCGGTGGTCATGTTACCCCACTGGTCGTTACCGCCGAGCTGCAGGCGTACGCCGTGATGCTGATAGAGATAAAGGAAGTCGTAACCCTGGAGCAACTGGTAAGTAAACTCGGTGAACGAAAGTCCGTCACGTGCCTCGCCGTTGAGACGCTTCTGCACGCTGTCCTTTGCCATCATGTAGTTTACTGTGATGTGCTTGCCCACCTCGCGAGCGAAGTCGAGGAAGGTGAAGTCCTTCATCCAGTCGTAGTTGTTAACGAGTTCTGCCTTGTTGGGTTCTGCGCCGTCGAAGTCAAGGAACTTAGACACTTGCTTCTTGATGGCCTCCTGGTTGTGGTAGAGAGTAGCTGAGTCGAGGAGGTTACGCTCCTGGCTCTTTCCTGACGGGTCGCCAATCATACCTGTGGCACCGCCTACGAGAAGGTAGGGCTTGTGTCCGCAGCGCTGCAGGTGACGCAGCATCATGATACCACAAAGATGGCCGATATGCAGAGAATCGGCAGTGGGGTCGGTGCCCAAATACGCAGACACCATGTGGGTATTGAGGTACTCCTCAGTACCGGGCATAATCTGCGCGAGCATGCCGCGCCAGCGCAGTTCTTCAACAAAGTTTTTTGCCATTGTGTTTTATTTAAGTTTAAGCTTAAGCCTTTCTGGGCCTCTTTGGACCTTTCTGAGAAATAGGGGAATCAAGACTGAGAGGTAATTCCTAACTCCTAATTCCTAACTCCTAATTCTCTCGAGCATTGCGAGAGAGCTACGGCACCGGGTCGTAGCCGGAGCCTCCCCAGGGGTTGCATCTCAGGATGCGCCATATTGCCAGCGCCATTCCCTTGAAGAATCCGTGCTTTGCGAGGGCTTGCCTTGCATACTCGGAGCATGTCGGTGTGAAGCGGCATGAGGGCGGCGTATAGGGCGTTATGAATAGCTGATAGAAGCGTATGGGCTGTATCACGAGCCATGCGAGGAATCGCGAGACCTTTTTCATTCTGTCGGGGTATTTTTATGATTGCTCGCAATACGTTCCGCTATACGAGTAAGGAGATTTCGCACCTTATCTGCCACTACATCAGTGGACACAAGCTGATCCGACGTCCATATAAAGCAGAGCGACATCTTGCGACGGCTGTCCGCCGCCTCGTCCGCTGCAAGCGCTTCGAGGAGGATATGCTTGTTAAGGCGATATGCCTCCCTGACCTGACGCTTCACGTGGTTACGCTTTACGGCGCGCTTGAAGTATCGCTTTGGCACGCTTACCATCATCTGCGCCACCGTGCTCTCATCCTCCCCCATCGGCTCAGCCAAGTAGACCACGCGGAGCGGATATGCAGACATGGCTTTAGCTCCGCCACCCTTGAAGAGGCGGTCAATCTGCTTCTTGCTCTTGATGCGTTCGTCCAGTGAAAGGGAGAATGTTTTGTTCATTTTCTTATCGGTAGGCTTGTTATATATAAGTATTATGCTTACTTTATATTCTCAAGATATCCTCTGAGGGCGCTCGTCATTGAAGGATGTTCCTTTGTGGGTGCCTCGAGGTCGAGTCTGAATCCTTCGTCAGCCACTGCCTTAGCGGTAGTAGGACCAAAGGTTGCGATGCGTACTTCGCCCTGCTTGAAGTCGGGGAAGTTCTTTGTGAACGCCTTGATACCGGTGGGGCTGAAGAACACGAGCATGTCGCAGTCGAAATTCTTTGCCTCCTCTTCAGTAAAGTCGTTGCTGACGGTGCGGTACATCACGCATTCCTTGTGATTGAGCTTCTTGGCGTCGAGCTGCTTCTGCACGTCGTCGTTGTGAACCGAGCTCAGGGGCACGAGGAACTTCTCTGTCTTGTGCTTCACCATAGTGGGGATGAGCGAGTCAATCTTTCCTGTGTTGCCGAAGAACACCTTGCGCTTTCTGTACTGCACGTACTTCTGGATGTAGAGAGCGATTGTCTCTGTAACGCAGAAATACTTCATGTCCTCAGGAATAGTAATGCGCATCTCCTTTGCCAACTTGAAGTAGTTGTCGATGGCGTGGCGTGAAGTGAACACTACTGCGGTATAGTCAAGCAGTCCGATCTTCTGCTGACGGAATTCTTTAGGGCTGAGTCCTTCCACCTTGATGAAGGGGCGGAACACCAGCTCGACTCCGAAGTCTTTTGCAATGTCGTAGTACGGCGATTTCTCGCTTGACGGTTCTGGCTGGGATATCAGAATCTTCTTTATCATTTGTATTATTTTGAATAGCTTATTCTATTGTTGAACGTTCTTTTGTGTCTATACATTTATATGCGACAATACGCAGGATTCCTTAGGCGCTGACCTTCAAGAATCCTGTCAAAATGTCGAGCGATCCCATGAGCGCTACGAGCGGGATGGCTTCAAGCGTGCAAAAGTACAAAAAAATCTGCAAAGAATTGCCGCTGTGTCTGAAAAAGATGAGATACGACTTATACAATGCAAGTATTTTGAACACCACTAACACCGCCATTGTGCAAATGAGGGTGGTCTGCACGGGCATCTCGAAGTATGCCTGAAGCATTACTATCGGGAATACACACACTCCTTCCATGGCAAGCAGGAAGAGGAACGACTTGAGCCACGCCTCATTCCGCCGTCGGTCAAAGAACACCCATCCTGCCATTGAGAAAGCGGCTGTCTTGACGAGGACGTACACCAGCATCACCGCCACATATACGCCTATCACCTGTATCTGGTCGATAAGGAAAGTCCTCACTCCCTGCGTCTGCACGTAGAAGAAATAGACAAGGGAGAAGAGCAGGCAGCTCTGCAGCACGAGGAAGAACTGGAAGCGGAACTCGCTGGAGGTCTCCGTCACGGCTGTCATGTTCTGGCTCACTGGCGGTCGGAAGAAGTTCTTTGCCTGCCTTACGATGAAGCGCTTGGTCTTGGCGAAGGCAAGCATTGCAAGGATGAAGCATCCGAGCAGCAGGGCGGTGATGATGTTGTCACGCGCTATGCTGTATGGCACGGGGTCGCCAGCCACGCCGAGTCGTCCTCCGAAGAGGTCTGGATTGAAGAACGGCTTGCCGGTGAAGTACGACTCACGGTAATACTTCGGCATATTCACGTCGCGCCAGGAGCGTCCCTTTGGTTGTCCCGGCAGGTGCAGCGTGTCAGGTTGCTCGCTCCACGTTATCTCCGACGGCTTGATGTTTGCCTGTATTGCAGAGTCCTGCTGTTCTGGCGTGGCGTCCTTGGGCAGCCATCTCAGCACCTCAGCCGGCGTGGGCTGACGGTGCTGCTGTCCCTCGCGCCTCTGCATTGCCGATATGGGCATGCCGTCCTCACCGAGGGTTATCTCCTCGGTATGTATAGAGTCGGAAGCGAGAATATTCATCTTTTTCTTTATTTAATTCTTAGTTGTTGATACCGAACTTCTTCTTGATATCGTCCACGCGGTCGAGTTTCTCCCATGTGAAGAGTTCCACCTCCATTGTCTTTGTCTCGTGGTAACGCGATGTGAATGTCTTCTTCACAATCTCGTTCTTGCGTCCCATGTGACCGTATGCGGCTGTCTCAAGGTACATAGGCTGACGGAGCTTCAGTGTCTGCTCGATGGCCTTCGGACGAAGATCGAAGAGTTCTGAAATCTTCTGTGCTATCTCTGCGTCGCTGACGCCAACGCGTGAGCGTCCGTATGTGTTTACATAGATGTTAACAGGCTTTGCCACACCGATGGCGTAGCTTATCTGGACGAGCATCTCGTCTGCCACACCTGCTGCCACGGTCGAGTTTATCCCATGTGAAGAGTTCAACATCCATGGTCTTTGTCTCGTGGTAACG
>ERZ1023853.229-NODE-229-length-14189-cov-17.305858_pt1 | contig 14189 bp, 6 predicted proteins | sample MGYA00380386_ERZ1023853 | MGnify/ENA primary metagenome ERZ1023853 (study PRJEB33179, sample SAMN07449009) | human gut metagenome | biome: Human-gut; feature: Human associated habitat; material: Faeces | host: Homo sapiens | place: India: Bhopal | collected...
GCTGGGTAGGAACCTGGTTGGCATACTGCCAGTTGCTCATCCAGGCGATAGCCACGCGGCGACCTTCTGGTGCGTTATCAAAGGTAACTGTAGCGTAATGATCCTTTCCGTAATCCATCCACTTGGTTACCTCAGGCTTGCTCTCGCAAGTAAACTTATAACCATCGAAATCGCCTACGAAATACTGGGTTGCTGAACCACCGGATGGACCACCAGGATTGATGTTGCAGATGAGCATCCACTTCTCCTTATCGGTGCCACGAACCTTCAGCTTCATCAGGTCTGGGCATTCCCAAACACCGCCGTGGTTGCCATACTTCTCACCGAAAGAGCTTTCAAGTTTCCAATCCTTCAAATTATCAGAAGTATAGATTTCCATGTGCTGACCGGCAGCCAGAATCATATTCCACTTCTTGATGTCCTCGTTCCAGAACATGTGTGGGTCACGGAAGTCTGGCACAGTACTGGTGATAATAGGATTTCCTGCATATTTTGTAAAGGTCTTGCCGTTATCTGTACTGTAAGCCATGCTCTGTGTCTGGTTCTCACCAGCCGAAGTGTAGAGAGCCACAACAGCACCCTTGCCCAAACCAGCAGTATTATTCTTATCCACAACGGCAGAACCGCTGAAAATGGTACCAATTGCATCTGGCTGGATAGGGGCACCCTGGAACTTCCAATGTACCAAGTCGGTAGATGTAGAATGTCCCCAGGTCATATTCTCCCACTGTGATCCGTAAGGATTATACTGGAAATAGAGATTCCATACACCATCCTTATAGAACATACCGTTAGGGTCGTTCATCCATCCGTAAGCAGGAGTGTGATGGAAATCCGGACGATACTGTTCGCGATTCTTCATATCGAAAGCATCAGAGAACTTCATCTCCTTCCAGCAAGTGAGGGCATTCAGTCCTTCCTTGCTATAATCACCATTAACATGGATATCGAGAGCCAGGCCTTTCAAGCCAGCAAACTCATCCATATAGAGAGGTACGAAATAATCTACGTGGTCTTTAGCCAACTTCACATTGAGGGCTTTCACCTGTTTGTTGTTGGCAATCACCTTAATATTAGCTATCTCTGCATTTTCCTGTACAGGAAGCAAGAGACACTTCTGGTTCTGACTCTCCTGGCTGATACGATAGAGACAGTGATTATTGCTCAAGAAGGAAGCCTCCTGGGCATAACTGGCGGTGAAACCGCAAAGAGCGACAAGCGCTGAAACAAAAATCTTCTTCATATTATAAGATTGTATATAATTAATTGTTTACTCTACTTAATTTTATATAGGATGCCTTCAGCAACTATCTTATATATGATGCCTCCAGCACGTTTTACTTTTTATATGTATCCTGAAAAACAATCCTCTTACCCGTCAAGTAATTAATTCCTACTGTATCCTTAAATTCTAACTAACCTAAAAACTAAACCCTTTTATCAACAAATACTAAAATCCTAATTATATCAACTAAACCAATCAACTATCAATGGATTAAACTGTTTTTATTTGCATGACTAAACGATTCAAGAATAACCTCTTCTCGTTTTCTGCTGCAAAATTAGTAGTTTTGCTGAAAAAAGGATTCACCTAATCGTTCATACCCTAATAAATATGTAACATGAACACATTTTTAATAAGCAATGAACACTTTTTCCTCATTATCAGGCCAAATCCTATGATTCCAAAGCTATCTTCGTGGAATAAACCAAAGTATTATGGGCATCCAAGACCTTCACGATGAATATCCCGCTGCCTATTTGAGCTATGGAACCAGACTTTTCCAAAGCAGAGAGAGATTTCAGAAGTCTGCCGGCAACATCAAAAACCTTCAAGGTATAGCCTTCCTCAACAAACTGATAATTCAATCTGCCATCTGCAACATGAAACTGTACAGCGGATGAGGAATTCTGGACATGCAGAATGCCCGAAGATACCTTGTTGGCATCGAGCTTATAAGCCTGCAAAGACTTAACGAGTGTTGTTCCCTCGCTGAAAACCGTAGCCTTGACTGCATCCACATTCTGAGGGAAGATTCTTACTGATGCTGCATAGGTATCATTCACAAAGATATCAACAATGGAATGATCCACATAAGCAGTAAGTTTTACTTCCTCACCAGCCGCAACAGGTTTTGCCAATGTTGACTGATAGATTCCCTTAAAGACATCATCCTGCACGATACGGTTGATACCGCTGGCATCCAACTTCACTACTCCACTTACTGGAGAGTAAGTAAGCCGAACCTGCTTGTTGCCATCGCCAAAGAAGGTAAAGCCGAAATCGCTGCTGCCAGCAACAAAGGTACCATTCAGTTCCAGACTTCTTCCTTCTACAGGCGAAAGATTCTGCTCGCCATGCAAGGTAAGGTTGTTCTGAACATAAGATACCTCTGAACGCATAGCCTTCAGACCCTCGAACGGTTTCTGAACCAAATTGCCCTGGGCATCGAGGCTGATTTCGCGTGGCAAACCATAAGTGTGAGCATATCCCAGGCGATAATTTTCTGCACCAGGCAACTTATCAGGTACAATACCCAACATCAGGGTTTTGCCATCTTTCTGGAAAATGGTTGGCGACAGGAAGCCATAGCCATCCTTTGAGAAACCTGGAAGTTCCAGGGTCTTGGGAGCCTCACTATCAGGAGCAAAAGTACCGTCGCTGTTGATACAGCCGGTCCAATACAAGGTATGAACACCCAGCTTTGTGTTTAACGGAGTAACCATAAACACCCATTTGTTGCCAAACTTGGTAACGGAAGGCATCTCCCAGAACGTTCCATCCTGTGCCTTACTGGTTCCTCGGAAGAAGATGTTGCCATCGTTGCTCCACTTACCGGTGAGCTTATCGTAACGATGTAAGGTAGTGGCACCTATACCATCTTTTGAGGTACCGGCAATCATGTAGAGCTTATCACCATCACGGAAAAGGAAACAATCGCGGAAGTCATCGCTCAATCCATCAGGACGACCATTCACTATCGGATTGTTCTCCAACTTCTGCCAGCCTAACAGGTCTTCATCCTTTGGCTTAGCCTGTGAGAACATAGCCTTGGCATAATCTACACCCGTATAGAAGATATTTGGCTTGCCACCCGTCAGTTCATCATCGGTAAAGACACAACCCGACCAGCAACCTTTCTTGTCGTACCACTCTTCAGGACTGACAGCCACAGGAAGTTCCTCCCATTTATAGAGATTATCGCTCACGATATGTCCCCAGTTCAAGCGAGTCATATAAGGTCCATTAGGATTCTTCTGGAAAAACACATGATATTTTCCGTTATAGAAAACAGCTCCATGCGTTTCGTTTGTCCATGCTCCCGAAGGCATACCATGGAAAGCCGGACGCAGGATATCAGAAGCATAACGTTCCGGAGAATAAGTCAAGACAGGGGCGTTCTGAGCCTTCTCATTAATTACTTCGCTGTTGATACCCTTGAAGATTTCAAAATCATCTATCAAGCCATTATAAGTATTCAGGCAGAAAAGCCCATCCACCTTATCATCCTGGAAAGACTTGCCTATCATGAAATCTGCAGAACCACCATTCATGCCACCTTTCTGACACTTGGCTGTAGCCACCTGCACGCCATTGTTGTACATTACCACCTGCTTGTTTTCGGCATCAACGGTTACCACCAGATGATTCCACTTGTAACGCGCCAATTTGTCACTGGCTTTCAGCATCACCTTCCAGCCCTTGACATGACAGATGAACATATAGGTGCCACGGGAACCCAGGCGGAAAGCAAATCCTTTATCACCACTCTCCACCACATTCAAGTCGGAAGCCTTCAGGTTTCCGGCCATCGTAGTAAAACACTCGCCATCCTCATCCAGCCTCATCACCGGATAAGACTCAGGTGCTACCCAAAGAGAGAATGTCATCTGGCTTTGCCCATCAACAAGAGTTGGGTCTATCTTAGCCTGAAGACAGGAAGAATAGCCATCCAGTCGCCACGCATTTCCCTGGGCACCAGCCACAGAAACCGGAGCTAAGGCTCCCTGAGCCTGAAACTTCTGATTGCTGACTGATTCTATGGTAGTAGCATCAGCCGACATCTCCATAGGGAATTTTACCACCTGGGCCTGGGCATTGACACAAGCCATCAAGGCAAATGAAAGAAAGAGTGCTTTATTGAGTTTTTTCATATCTCACTTGTTTAGTTCTTGGATTTAAAACCTAGAAAGGGAAGACCCTCTTTGCGCACACAACAAAGAATAACACTCGTTAGTTTTCACAAAGACTGCCTTCCTATTTCTGTTTAATTCAATTTTTTATTCTGCAAGATAGTCGATGCAGTTCTTGGTCAAAAGCTCTGTGTTTGCCTGGAACTTGTTGCCACCTTCCTGGTTGAACTCGTATGAGCTCAAACCGATACAGAGAACTGTACCCTTGAATTCTGCTGTAGGCTGGAATTCTACGATACCCGCACAGCAATAATCGGTTACATGCCCCCAGGTAGCGAGTACTGTAGAGTTGGTCAACTGCTGGAACGCATCTACTACATTCTTTCCTGCAGGAACCTTAGATGGCAAGTCGTAGGCATTGAGATCCCACATACAGTTATGATCTTCGCGGTGACCAGGACCCTCCAGAGGATAAGACTCATGGTCGTAATTGTCAACAGGATCATTAGCAGGAAGTACCTCCAAACCTGCAAATGCTGCATGTGAACGATGATCGTACTTAGGATTCTGATTGCTGCCGATTACGGCATTGGTAGTCCAATAATCAGTACCGGAACCACCTTCGCCAGAACTGAAGATGCCAGGAGCCAGCGAGTTGTCAACACGACCGATGGCAGCAGAAAGCTGAGTGGCATGCTTGGTGAGGAACAGGTTACCACCAGACTGAGCGAAAGCCTTCAACTTGGCAACAACATCGTTATCAACGATTTCTGCAGGCAACTTCTGCCAGCCGTATTCCAAACCTACACGGTCTATCTGAATCCAGATCATGCTATACTGACCACGGTCAATTTTATTCATTGCCTTGATATCAGAAGGTGTGAGTACAGCTCCCTTGTCACCATAGGTTTTCTTGAACCAATCCAAGGCTTCGCTCTCATCATCATCAAGAGTAGAAGCATCATTTGAAGGAAGCAGGATGGCAACCTTAGAAGGCTCGGCATTGATGGTAACACTTGTTGAAACGCCATCAGAAACACGACCATCGTCATACTTCATCTTCACTGTATAGAGAAGCGTAGATTTACCTGGCTGCAACTCCAACACCGTAGAGTTGACCAATCCCAAACTCTCCAGGAGAGCATTGTTGCGATAAATATCCACACCCGACTTGTTTTCGTCTGTTGGCAAAGTCCAGTTCAATGTCACGGTTCTACCATCTACCTGCGAGGTCAGATTCTCTGCCTTTGGAGCCTTAATACCCTCAGGAATATCTACATCAGAGCAGGATGTAATGGCAAAGAGAGCCATGCAAGCTACTATGAAACTATATATATACTTTTTCATAATTGTCTATTCTTTAAAAATTCGTACCCGATTACTTGTAAAGTCCATTTGAATTGTTCACCTCATCATAAGGTGTAGGCAAGAAGATTTCATCCTTTGAGATAGATGCACCCTCGTAATAAGAGTGATATCTCTTTTCAGACTGCATGTACTTATTAACAGTATCAACCACATTGCCCCATCTTACAAGGTCGAACCAGCGGTTACCCTCCAGGGCAAGTTCCAAACGGCGTTCCATGCGGACAGCCTTGCGGGCATAGTCCTGAGTCCATTTGCTATCATCCGGATAAAGTCCTACCTCGTAATTAGCCTTTGTTGGGTCGAGATCCACTGGGCTATAGTCTGCATCTACACTACGCTGTGCCTTCTGGCGAACAGAGTTGATCAGATTGCGAGCCTCAGCCAAATCCTTGTTCTGCTCAATGAGAGCCTCAGCCTTCAAGAGAACGATATCTGCATAACGAATCAGGCAGAAGTTCAAGCCAGAAGCACCCCAAGGGAATCCCTGTACCATATCAGGTGAACTTGGATCGATCATGCACTTCTTATTAGAATACTCACCATAGATTTCGTAAGCACGGCACCAGTTCATATTGTAAGTATGACCACGGAAAGGCATACCCAAACGACCTACAGTGAAGTCGAGACGTGGATCTACATTGCCCTGATAATCATTAGCACCATCTACAGAGGTCTTTACGTAATGCTCAGAACCATCCAGATAAGGAAGACCATTCTCGTCTGTAGCGAATGCATCAACCAAGTTTTGGCTGCCGAGGAAGAAATCATCACCATTACCAAAGAGATTGCCCTCAGACATGGTAGTGTTCAGAAGATTGCTCCAGTTGATGTGCATATTGTTGTTACCAGTAGAGAACTGAATAGCCATCACAGACTCATTCTTATTGTTGAATGCAATCTTAGACATATCGCCATAATTGTTGTAGAGCGAATACTTGTTACTCTTGATAACAACATCACTCCACTTCTCCACCTCAGCATAATTGCCTGTAAAGGCATCCACCTTAGCCAGGATAGCGGCAGCAACATACTTATTGAATCTACCTACCTGGCTCTGAGACTCAGGCAACACGTTGTAAGCTGACTCCAGATCCTGCTTGATAAAGCCGAAAATCTGATCACGAGTATATTCATCAATGCGCTTACCGTTAGGATTCTCATTCTCTGTGAAGTAAGGAATGCGGTCGAAGATGCGCATCAGGTCGAAGTAGAAGTAAGCACGAAGCGTCTTCAACTCGCCAAGCAAAACCTCCTTGTTGTTCACGTTATCAGCCATATCAATCGCATTCATCGCCTTGTGAACACGAGAGATTGCATAGAAATCGTTTCTCCACTTGAAGAGCGCTGTGGCATTATCGCTGGTGATATTTGAAATCTCCAACTGGTGGATATTCTGCTCCATAGAGATTCCACCACCACCCTTGAGTGCATCGTCAGAGCGAACATCAAACACCCAGTTTGTGATAGGACCGGCGAAAGACTCGTTGTTTCCGAAGAAGTGAGCCTCCAAGCCTGCGTATGCCGCAGACATCAATCCCTCAACAGAACTATCATCCAACTGTGCCTCGGTAAAAGCACCCTGTGGCTTGAGGTCTAAGAAGTCGTTACAAGACTGGAATGTGATAGAAGACCCCATAAGAGCAGCAGCCACTGCCATATATTTAATATTAACTGAGAATTTCATATCTATAATATAATTAATGTGTAACACTTAAAATTGCAAATTAACACCTACGGTAAAGGTACGAGAGCGTGGGTAAGGACCATTATCCAAACGTGCGCCATAAGCGCCCATTGGGAGTTCTGGGTCGAGACCTGAATAATCAGTAATGGTGAATACATTCTCCATCTGACCATACACACTGAGAGCAGAAGCACCGATGCACTTGAGCCAATGGCTAGGCAACTCATACTGCAATTTGATGAACTTCATCTTCAAGTAAGAACCATCCTCAACATAATAAGTTGACATGCGAGCCTCATTGTTGTTGTCATCGAGTGACAAGGCTGGGATAGAAGCACTTGTATTGGTTGGTGACCATGCGTTCAACACATCCTTGCTACGGTTTGTACTAGTACCGCCATAACTCATGAGTGTAAGCTGACGCTTGGTTGTATTATAGATATCAAATCCGAATTCACCTGTAAGGAAGGTGCTCAGGGTGAGACGCTTCCAGGTTACGCTCAGGTTGAGACCCAAGCTAAGGTCTGGATTAGGATCACCGATTACGCACTGGTCCTTGTCTGTGATAACATTATCGCCATCCAAATCACGATAGATCAAACGGCCTACGCCCTTGCCTTGCTGGGCTGAATGGTTAGCCACCTGCTCCTCGTTCTGGAAGATGCCGTCGCAAACATAACCATAGTAAACACCCATTGGCTGACCTTGCATCAAGCGGACATCACCACCGATGGTATTCACAAAATCGTTAAGCTTCACTACCTCATTCTTATAATGAGAGATATTGAAGTTACCATTCCAAGACCAGTCGCCATACTGAGGACTGTTATAACCGAGTGTCAACTCCCATCCGGTATTCTTCATATCACCCGTGTTCATCCACTTGCCAGCATTCTCACCAGCTACAGAAAGTGTTGGAGGAACGGTCAACATATCCTTGGTCTTCTTCCAGAAGTAATCGAAAGATGCACTCAAGCTGCTATTGAACATATAGAGGTCGAAACCGAGGTTGGTCTGGGTTGTTGTCTCCCACTTCAAATCCTTGTTACCTGTTGCCGACAACTTGATACCACTAACGTAACTGTTGTTTGTTCCCTCCAAATCATAGGCACCATTTCCATTATCAAAGATGTAAGTAGAGTAAGCAGCATAATTGCTAACTACCTGAGAGTTACCATTCTGTCCCCAAGCTACACGCACCTTGGCATCATTAACGATATTGTTCTTTGGATAGAACTTCTCCTGAGAAACGCGCCATGCACCAGAGAAAGCAGGGAACACACCAGAGTTCTTCTTGTTATACAAGCGAGAAGTAGCATCACGACGCAAGGTAGCAGAGAAGAGGTAACGGTCGGCATAATTGTAATCCAACTTACCAAACAAAGAGAACAAAGCCCACTGTGACTTGCCACCACCATTGGTCTGAGTGCCTTCACCCGTACCAATCTGCATATAGTCATCATCCTCGAAAGCATAATGATTTCTCCAGGCACTGATATCCTCGAAGGTATATTTGATAGCCTCAGAACCTACCAACACATTGAAATGGTGATCCTTGCAGATATCGAAGACATAGTTACCTGTATTGGTCCATGTATAAGTATCACCCTGACCATAAGCACGGCTCAAGGCATTGACATCAGCTGCAAGAGCCTTGCGGGTAAGTACCTTGTTGAAATACTGTGAGTGATCGATACCAACATTGGTCTTCAAAGACAAGCCTTTGATAGGAGTCAACTCCAGATAGGCATTGCCGAAAATACGCCAGCTGTCGTTGGAATCATCACGACCATTATAAAGCTGCTGAACAGGGTTAGCATAATCAGATTTCAACTCTGTCATAGGGTTAGTGAAGCTACCATCGGCATTACGAACGGTAAGTCCTGGGTGCTGGCGCATTGCCAAGAAAGGAATACCACGCTCATCGCCTGTAGAAGCACCATGATCCTGGAACTTAGCTACCATCAGGTTCTCACCTACCTTTACATAATCAGAGATATTGTAATTAGAGTTCAAACGGGCAGAGTAACGACGATAGAAAGTATAGTCAATCAAACCATTCTGATTAATATAGTTGGCAGAGAACATCACACTACCCTTCTTAGAGCTGTTAGATACACTGGCAGATAGATTGTGAGTCCATGCGGAACGATACACCTGATCCTGCCAATCTGTATTTGCCAAGCCTGCGATAGGCTGAGGAGTATCACCACTACCATAATAAGGATGAGAAGGAGCGATGTTTGAATTCTTTGCGGCAGCCCAATAAGCCTGGCCCCATTCTGTAGAATTCAGCATATCGTAAGTCTTTCCCACTGTCTGCAAGCTGGCAGCATAGTTAACATTTACGGTTAGCTTTTCGCCCTTGCCCTGCTTGGTAGTGATAATGATAACACCATTGGCAGCACGAGAACCATAGATTGATGCAGAAGAAGCATCCTTCAGAACCTGGATACTTTCGATGTCGGCAGGGTTGATAGAGTTCATGTTCTCTGATGTAGCAATACCATCAACAATGAGAAGAGGGCTACCACCATTGATAGAACTCATACCACGAACTACGATAGAAGAACCGCCACCACCAGGAGCAGCATCAGTTACAATCTGTACACCAGCAAGCTTACCCTGCATAGAGTTGAGCATGTTAGGATCAGAAGCACTGACAGGTTCCTTCATATTCATAACGGATACAGCACCTGTTAAATCGGCCTTTCGCTGAGTGGTATAACCTGTTACAACTACTTCCTGCAAGTCGTTGGCATCTTCCTGAAGTGTTACCTCCATATTGTCAGAAGCCTTTACTTCTTGCGTCTTATATCCAATATAAGATATAACAAGTGTGGAACCAGGAGCACATTCTACATGAAAGTTACCATCTAAGTCGGTAACAGTACCAGTCTTTGTGCCTTTCACCATAACAGATGCTCCAATGACTGTCTCACCGGTAGCATCCTTTACGATGCCATTTACATTTACCTGTTGTGCACTAGCTACGGTGCAAACAGTACAGAGCGCAGAGCTCATTAGTAATTTTGAAAGATTGTTCATACTATTATAACGTTTTAAGTTTCAAAAATTGTTATTGCTTGTATCTGCTGCAAAATTAGGGAAAGTCTGCGAGCAGAACTGTAACTTTTAGTTCTTTCACTATAAGAAATCGTACATGAAATGATTTTCTCAGTAAACGAAATCATTTTTTATCTTTGGAGCTATTTCCAAATAGCTTGGAGAGGCCACCATTTCAATTCCATATTCGTTACACTCTTTTGGGAGAATGTTTCGATACCTATCTGATCTTCAGAAGGGAAAGTTTGCAGCGTAAACACATCCTGACCGTCATTACAGAATATTTCCACGCTCGATTTGTCTACGAAGATATGCATTCGCAGCTTCCCATTTTGCGGCAACACCTGAGCATGAGCCATACGGTCAAACTTAGGAATATCCACATCAGCACAATGCGTACGGTCGATTACCAGATTATGAGAATCAGTATCATAACTGATTGTCACCTTCCTGCCGTGTCCAGAACATAGGTTCAAGCCAAAGACATTTGATTGCAGAGCTGAGAAGGTTACATCCATCTCATAGACATTACTCTTTGGAGATGCACACTTCAATCTTGCACTTCCCAAAGGCAATTTATAGTTGGCTGATACCTGCTTGCCCCTAAGCTGACGCAAAGCCTCAATAGGTTGCTGAGTCAGAAAATAACGGGAACCCACCTTTTTCAATGCCAGTTTCCGAGGCACCGACCACATGCCTTTTCCGTATTGTGAAGGCTGCTGCTGAGCATAGTCCCATGTGGCTACCCAACCTAAAGACACAACATCGTGCAGGCTACCATCATAATCGCGGAAGGTACGTGATGCATAATAATCCATGCCCTTATCAACATAGAGAGGCTCTACAGGATGATTTGCCTCCAGTCTGAATGACTTGCCATCAAAATCGCCAACAAAATATTGCTCCTGTGCCCAATTGATGGAAACCACAAGAACCCATTTCTTCACATTAGAATCACCCTCAACCGGTAATTGGAACAAATCGGGACATTCCCAGCTCTTCTCTGAATTTCCTGATGGACCAAAGTCGCTTAACCACGTCCAATGCTTCAAGTCATCAGACTCATAAAACTTCACCTTCTTCTCCAAGGCCTTAGCCACAACCATCACCCACTTATGGGTCTTCTCGCACCAAAAGACAGTAGGGTCTCTAAACTCTGTGCTCCATATATCCAACACAGGATTCTGGTCGTAAAGATAAAACTTATCGCCATCATGGCTGTAGGCTATGCCCTGAGCCTGCTTCTTGCTATCCTTAGAGAATACGGTAAGGGCTGCTATATAGGAACCCTTGCCGAATCCAGCCATATTGTTCTTGTCGATCAAAGCTGAACCCGTAAAGCAGGAAGTGTTAGAATCCACATTCTGCATCACGTTATCTGCTGACTTTTCCTCGAAATGAACCAAGTCCTTGGATTCCGCCTTACCCCACCAATACAAGTGGTACTTGCCTTGATAATACATCAATCCGCTTGGATCACCTACCCATCCCTTGCTTGGGGAGAAATGATACTGAGGTCTATACTTCTCATGGTAAAGAGAAGATGCCTGAGCATACACACCTAAACAACCTATGCTGAAAAGCACGGTCATCAATACGTTCTTTGCTTTCATATTAATTGTTATTTAAAAGTTAGTTTTCATTTTGGCACCATTCAGAGTCCATACCTTTACTTCGGCTTCTGTCTTTCCTTTCTTGGAATATAGCTGAACCTGTACATTCTCTGCATTTTTAGGGAAGAAGCGAGAGGTGAAAGCATATTCGTCATTAACAAATCCCTCGATAACCGAACCATCTATAAAAAGATGGAAACGGACTGGAGAATTCATCGGCAAGTGCAAATTGCCTGTACGGATTTCAAGAGGAATACCCATCTGCAAAGATGATTTCGTATGATCAGCTACTAAACGTTGCTTTTTCACATCATAATAGATGAAAGACTTCTCCTTACCGCCATTTGTCTGCAGCTGGAAACCAAACTGACTGGCATCCTGAGGATAGAATACGGCATCAATCTCTACCTGACGCTTACCATCGTAGATAAGTTTCGACCGAACAAGGCTCTCTTTAGCTATACGTGATTCCTTGTCACGAAGTTGTTTCAAAGCAGGAAGCGGCATCTGGCATATCTTGCCATTTCTCAACGTCCACACTCTAGGTAAACTGAAAAGATGTGCCCAACCTTGCTGATAAGTAGGCACTTCTCTTATCTCGTCAGGAATAATAGCCATAGCCACATATTGACTATCCGCAATCTGCCATACTGACGGAGATAGTAATCTGTTGATTACCTCCAGATTTTCTGGCACCTGCTGATCCGGTACAAATCTCTCATTCTGAATGTCGCCCACCCAATATTGAGTCTGGGCTGGGATTCCGCGATGAGGCACACGATTGACGGACAGGACATATTTATCGCCCATCTTGATGACGATAGGCATCTCCCAAAAGATACCCGTATGATCTACTTGAGGATTTCCCCCAAAAAACAGCCCTCTGTAAGTCCATGAGCGTGAATCATCAGAACGGTACAGAAGCAAGGTTCCATGCTCCTCCTGATCTCTAGTCACACCAAAGCCTACAACCATATACCAGTGACCATCCATTTTCCAAACAAAGGGATCTCTCATATCAGAACGGGAAAATTCGCTCGGACAATCTGCAACGATTGGATTGTGAGCAAACTTCTGCCATACATTCAAACATGAATCCTGAGGAAAAGCGGCATTGATGGAATTACGCCTGCTTCCGCCAGTATAAATAATCTGAGGGATTCCTTCATCATTAATGAACGCACAGCCCGACCAGATACCTAAACTATCATAGCTTTTATCAGGAGAAAGAACAGGCTTACGCTCAGTCCAACTGACTAAATCCTTGCTCTCGAAATGGCCCCAGTTTATCTGTTTGAGATTAATATTGGAAGCATTCTTCTGATCAAAAACATGATACATGCCATTAAAATATATCAAACCATGCGACTCATTAGTCCAGTTGGCAGCAGGCATCAAATGATATTTCGGACGATTATAGTCTGTCATAAACCTAGAGGCTGGAATCGACAAATCAGGAATTTCCCTAACATACTTAGCCACTTCATCCTTTAAAAATACCTTTTCAGCAGACACAACATTCAATCGTACATTGTCTATCACGCCATTGATAAATGACTGATCGTACATTCCCAAAGGCCTAGACTTGAATCCCTGACAAAAAAACATCTGAAACGGACCTACCAAATCAGAAACAACACCTTTGAATGAAGCCACGTCTTTACCATTATAATATAAGGTGGAGGTTTCGATATCCAACAAAAGATGCAACCACTTAAAAGTTTCAACTTTACAACCAGCATAGACAGAAGTATTCACCTCCTTGCCAGAAATCTTGCCAGAAATCTCAAACATCAACTTTCCATAAGAGTCAACGCTCACGGAAACAGCATTGCCATTCTTGTCCTTGATACCTATAAAGGTAGCCGTATCCGTAGGCAAAGACTCTAGGGCAAACCATGCAGACACAGAGTGGCACGGAGATGAAACCTGCGTACGAAGACTTACGGAATATCCATCGGTTCTCAAAGCTTTTCCTTTGATGCCTGCACAATAATCAACACTCGTTCTCACCGAAGAACAGGTAAGAGAATTCAGTCCCTGGCTATCAGCAAATGGATTTTGCCCATCAAAATTCCAAAGACGCTGAGCTTCTACTGATTGGAATATCAGCAGCGACATTAACACCAGTAAAGACAGATGTAATTTCGTTAATTGTTTATTCAAATGTTCTATCATACGGTTTTTATTGAATTAATAAAATTGTTTATTCTTTAATATTATTATAGTTGCTTGTTGCTGGCAAAAGTACTTTGTTTTCAACCATAACAATAAAAAAAATCGTTCCTGCAACAATAATTATGTTACATGAAACGATTTTCTTA
>ERZ1023853.230-NODE-230-length-14145-cov-18.412207_pt1 | contig 14145 bp, 10 predicted proteins | sample MGYA00380386_ERZ1023853 | MGnify/ENA primary metagenome ERZ1023853 (study PRJEB33179, sample SAMN07449009) | human gut metagenome | biome: Human-gut; feature: Human associated habitat; material: Faeces | host: Homo sapiens | place: India: Bhopal | collected...
ACTTCTTCGAGAGCTTCAGCGAGCGAGAGTTTGAAGAGAAGGTTGCCCCAATCCTAGGACACAGTGTTCACTTCTGCCAAGATAACGAGTCTATGAGTAGCTATGGTGTGATGCGAGGCCTGCACTTCCAGCGTCCTCCTTATACTCAGAGCAAGCTGGTACGCTGCGTAAAGGGTAGAGTGCTTGATGTAGCAGTAGACATTCGTAAGGGTTCACCAACCTATGGCAAGCATGTCGCAGTAGAGCTGACAGAAGACAATCATCGTCAGTTCTTCATACCAAAGGGCTTTGCCCATGGTTTCGCTGTTCTCTCAGAAACAGCAGTCTTCCAATACAAGTGTGATAACTTCTATCATCCAGAGGCTGATGGTGGTATCAGCATCCTCGATGAAACCCTCGGTATCGATTGGAAAATTCCTACAGAACATGCCAATCTCTCAGAGAAAGATACGAAGCATGCGATGCTGAAGGACTTTGATTCTCCATTCGATATCAATGTAGATTTATACAATTAGAGTCTTATGGCTGATAAATAAGTTTTAGAGCGAAATCCTCTCGATGCTTCCAGAAGAGTTTCAAGACATTTATGATAATACGATACCTGAAGCAAAGGAGTTTCGCAAGAAGATGGGAAAGAAGGTTTCTTCTGTGAAGTCCTATTCCTGCGCTATGCCGATGTTTGAAGACATTCGTAAGTTCAACTACAAAGGGCAAGCCAAGGTCTGCAAGACCTTTCATCAGTACTTAAAGAAGAATCCTAATGTGGTATCCTTCTTTCTCGACCGTTTCGAGGAAACCTATTCTCGAATCAATATGAAAGACTAGGAAGAATCCATAGAATGGATAGGCTATGCCGTGAATGATATGGATAACACCATTTCGGAGATTGACTATAACGACCCTATGACTTTCTTTGATATAGAGAAGGTGATGGGAAAGGTAATCAGTAAAGAGCTGAAGAGCAATTCTCTAAAATAAGCTATGTTTCCATGTTACTATGTTGAAAAGCAGATGAGGTGAAGGAGTGTGCTTAGCAATCCTTCACCCTAATAACGATACGAAATAACTTTTTTCAAAAAACAGATAGGTGTTACCACTTTTAATATAGAGGTGACATTGTATCGGTGATATACTTTTTTGTGATTAAGATAATGGATAGAATATCAGATACAAGAAAATGTATGGCTTCGTTGGCTATATTTAAAACTTTGTATGATGAAAAGAAAGATCTTTATTCGGTTATTGCAAGTTTTTCTCAGCAGTTGATATATGATCAAAAGCTACATGCTTTTAATCTTCAGGAGTTTTGTAATAAACTGAAGGATGTGTATGGCTTTAATTTGCCAAATGCTGTGGTTAAAACGTCTCTTAAGAGGCTTAAGTTCTTGGAATGTGATAATGGGTTCTACACATATCAGGGTACTTTTAAGGAGTTGATGGACAAAGATGCTGTTTCTTCTCTAGAAAAAGACAACAAAAATAAAAATAAAGTTATTTTTGAATCACTTCTCCAATTTGTAGAAACGGAGGAGAATGTTTTTTTGACAGAAACGGAGAAAGATACCCTGTACAATTCATTTTGTTCATACGTTATAGATGAAAACTCTGAGGTTGATTTTAAAAATGACATTAGTAGCTTTATAATAAAACATTCTGATGATATCGGTTTTTCGGAACAGTTGAATCAAATTCGGTTAGGTGTTGTAATATTTGTAGGCTTAAGCTACAATACAAATTTCGATAAAATTGATGGTATTGATACCAAACTGAATATTTATCTTGAGACCGAAATTTTATTTCATAGGGCTGGGTATAATGGCGCATTGTTTAAGATGCTTTATGAAGATTTTTATAAATTAGTCGCAGATATAAATAGGCGATCTCGTAAAAAGTTAATTTCATTATACTACTTCAGCGAAACTCGTAAAGAAATTGAAGACTATTTTGCTATTGCCGAAGATATAGTACTTGGTCAAAAACAACTTGACCCATCAAAAACGGCCATGAAATATATAGTAGATAGTTGTGAAACTGCAAGTGATGTAAAAGAGATGGAGACTGATTTTTTTAATGACTTGACAGAACATGAAATTTTGCTTGATCATCAGGAAAACTATTATGATAAAGATAATTTTGAATTAACAATTGAACATAAAAAGTTTATAACAGATGATACCGTTACCGAGGACAATGTTATGAGTAAGTTGCGCCTGCTCAATTATATCAATATCAAACGCGGAGGTAAAGCGCAGAATATTTTTAGAAATGTTGGGCATATTCTTCTTACGGGTAATAGTTTAACATTCAAACTTGCTTTTGATGAGGATATACGTAATGAAGGAAATGTTCCGCTAGCTACTGGACTAGATTTCTTAACAAATAGATTTTGGCTTATAGCGGATAAAGGTATGGCTTCAAATATGAAACTTAAATCCCTTGATATTCTGACAAAAGCTCAGATTGTTATGTCTGCAAGTGTAAGTGAGTCTATTGCTCAAAAGTTTAAAAAACTTATTCAAGAAGATAAGAATGGTAATTTCAATTTGGAAAAGAAAAAGGCTGCCTTGGCTGGGTTACATATCCATTCGGTTAAACCAGAGGATTTAGATTCTGCTAATCAGGAAACGTATTTAAATTTCATAAAATCAAAAGATATAGATGCTTATATTGCAAAAAATGAATTCGAGAAACAGCAGGCGAAAGAAAAAATAGCGATGTCTGATGCTAAGGCTGCTGTTAACAAAGAAATAGCATCACGAGCGATTCAAAGCTATCTGGATAGTGAAAATAAGCAAAGAATAGAAGAACATAAGCGTAATGTTGATGAATATAAAAACAGAAAAATGAAATGGATAAAGCACCAAATGTATATCAAACAGAAAAATGCATTGATATGTGTTCTTGTTTATCTTGTTATTCTCACATTGGCGTGTATGGGAGTATTATGGGATTTGAATCCTATCATGAAAATCTGCTTTGGCTTGTTTACAATAATAATCCCTTTTGTTCGACCATTTGTGAATCATCAATCTTTGTTTCAAAAAGGTAAATTTCTAGTTTCTAAGAAAATATGGGATAAAACATTAAAAGATATGATAAATTCCTATTCCAAAATAGAGGCTAGACCTAAATTGAAATTAATGAGTAAAGAGGAAGCCGAATCAAAATTTGGAAAAATCTACTAAGAAAAAACAGTCAAAGCCTTCGTGAATCTCTAGCAAGTGATGACGCAAGAAACGCAAATCACATCCCTAGGCGGTCCCATCCCGCACAACCTGGCGAAGACCTTTGATGGTCCGCCAACCTTAGAGCGTAGCAGTTCCGAGCACCGAGTAGGGCGGCTTCCTCCCTCGCTCCTGAGGAGAGAGGGTCGGGGTGAGAGGTGGAGCCTTCCTTAACGGTAAGGAAGGACGGGTAGGTTTTCGAAAAAAGCCTTTTTTAATGGTAAAGAAGGACGGGATGATTTTAGAAAATCTTATAATAAGAACAAAATTAATACGATGAATATAGTAAAAACAGAAATAGAAGGCGTCCTCATTATAGAGCCACGCCTCTTCCGTGACGCTCGTGGCTACTTCTTCGAGAACTTCAGCGAGCGAGAGTTTGAAGAAAAGGTTGCCCCAATCCTGGGACACAGTATTCACTTCTGCCAAGACAACGAGTCTATGAGCAGCTATGGTGTGATGCGAGGCTTGCACTTCCAGCGTCCACCATATACACAAAGCAAGCTGGTACGCTGCGTAAAGGGTAGAGTACTCGATGTAGCAGTGGATATTCGTAAAGGCTCCCCTACTTATGGCAAGCATGTAGCTGTAGAGTTGACTGAAGATAACCATCGCCAGTTCTTTATTCCTAAGGGCTTTGCTCATGGTTTCGCTGTACTCTCAGAAACAGCCGTCTTCCAGTATAAGTGTGATAACTTCTATCATCCTGAGGCTGATGGAGGTATTTCTATCCTTGATGATAGCCTTGGAATTGATTGGAAGATTCCTACAGAGCATGCTAATCTCTCAGAGAAAGATACGAAGCATGCAATGCTGAAGGACTTTGATAGTCCATTCGACATCAATGTAGATTTATACAAGTAAACAAGATACTAATCATTTAACATTAAGACAATGAAAGGAATAGTATTAGCAGGTGGTAGCGGTACACGCTTGTACCCAATCACCAAAGGAATCAGCAAGCAGCTGATTCCTATCTTTGATAAACCGATGATATATTATCCTATCTCGGTATTGATGTTGGCAGGTATCCGTGAGATATTGATTATTTCAACACCGTTTGACCTGCCTGGTTTTAAAAGACTTTTAGGAGATGGAAGCCAGTTTGGAGTGAAGTTCGAGTATGCAGAACAGCCATCACCAGATGGTTTGGCACAGGCTTTCATCATCGGCGAGAAGTTTATTGGCGATGAGGCTGCTTGCCTCGTATTAGGCGATAACATCTTCTATGGTGCAGGATTGAACCAGATGCTGCATCAGGCAGTAGTAGATGCTGAGCAGAATAGTAAAGCTACAGTCTTTGGTTATCGTGTAAGCGATCCAGAACGATATGGAGTAGCTGAGTTTGATGAACAAGGCAATTGTCTCAGTATTGAGGAGAAGCCTGAGCATCCAAAGAGCAATTATGCTGTGGTAGGCTTATACTTCTATCCTAACAAGGTGGTGGAAGTAGCCAAGCATATCAAGCCTTCTGCTCGTGGTGAGTTGGAAATCACAACGGTGAATCAGGAGTTCCTGAAGGATAAGCAGTTGAAGGTACAGACCATGGCAAGAGGATTTGCCTGGCTTGATACCGGAACCCATGATTCCCTTTCTGAAGCATCCACCTTTATTGAAGTCTTAGAGAAGCGTCAGGGCTTGAAGGTTGCTTGTCTGGAAGGAATCGCATATCGTCAAGGTTGGATTACTGCAGAACAATTGCGAGAGAATGCTCAGCCAATGTTGAAGAATGACTATGGTAAGTATCTCCTTTCAATTCTTGAAGAGAAAGATCAAACATTAAAAAAGAATTTAGAATACTAAGAAAATGAAGAATATCATTATCACGGGCGGTGCTGGTTTCATCGGCTCACACGTAGTAAGACTTTTCGTGAACAAATATCCTGAGTATCACATCATCAACCTCGACAAGTTGACTTACGCTGGTAACCTGGCTAACCTCAAGGACATCGAGGACAAGCCTAACTATACTTTCGTTAAGGGTGATATCTGCGATTTCGACCTGATGTTGAAGCTGATGCAGGACTACAAGGTGGATGGCATCATCCATCTCGCTGCCGAGAGCCATGTAGATAGAAGTATCAAGGATCCATTCACTTTCGCTCATACCAACGTGATGGGTACCCTGTCTCTGCTCCAGGCTGCCAAGATTTACTGGGAGAGTCTTCCTGAGGGTTACGAGGGCAAGCGCTTCTACCACATCTCTACCGATGAGGTTTACGGTGCATTGAAGATGACTCATCCTGAGGGCATTCCTGCTCCTTTCACTACCAAGGCATCCAGCGGTAAGAACCACGAGGCTTACGGCGAGGAGTTCTTCGTAGAGACTACCAAGTACAATCCTCACTCTCCATACTCAGCATCTAAGGCAAGCTCAGACCACTTCGTCCGTGCTTTCCACGATACATACGGTATGCCAACCATCGTGACCAACTGTTCAAACAACTATGGTCCATACCAGTTCCCAGAGAAGTTGATTCCTTTGTTCATCAACAATATCCGTCATCGCAAGCCATTGCCAGTATATGGTAAGGGTGAGAACGTGCGCGACTGGTTGTATGTAGTAGATCATGCCCGTGCCATCGATATGATTTTCCACAAGGGTAAGATTGCCGAGACTTACAACATCGGCGGTTTCAACGAGTGGAAGAACATCGATATCATCAAGGTGGTTATCAAGACCGTTGATAGATTGCTCGGCAGAAAGGAAGGCGAGGATATGGATCTCATCACTTATGTAACAGACAGAAAGGGTCACGATATGCGTTATGCCATCGACTCTAGAAAGCTGCAGAAGGAACTCGGCTGGGAGCCATCTCTCCAGTTTGAGGAGGGTATCGAAGAAACCGTAAAATGGTATCTGGATAACCAGGAATGGATGGATCATGTTACTTCTGGGGAGTATCAGAAGTATTATGAGGAGATGTATTGCAAATAGATAATACTCAGATATGTTTTTATCGGATAATGCCAATATCGAAGTTCTCCCTGCAGGATATGGTGATTGTATCTTCATGTCCATACATAAGATGAATATGGTTTTCAACATTTTAGTAGATGGAGGCTTGGCTTCCACCTACTATAATGTGAAAGAACGAAGAAATCCGATGGGGCCTCTTAGAGCATTATTGGCTCATCTTAAAGAAAAAGGTCATTATATCGACTTGTTGATATGTACTCATGTGGATGATGATCATATTGGAGGCATTAGGAAATGGTTTGAAATGGATTTCCCTACCGATGATTTCGTTCGAGAAATCTGGATAAATGATGATGTCCTGATAGCGGACCGACATGATTTGAATAACACCTCTGCTCATGCTGCTTCTATCATTGGTAAATTGAAAGAGCAGCATATTCAATATCAAAACAGCATTGTAACGGGCTTTTCCAAGAAGAATGAGTTTTGCCGTATCAATGTGTTAGCACCTTCATCTGAACATCATAATGTCATAGCCCATGATATTCATGAATCATTAGACAACACTCCTTCGGAAAAGGAAAATAACAAAAAAACTTTCATGGAATTGGTTCAAGAGGACTGGAATATGAAAGATAATTCGCCTGAAAATGAAGCTTCTATCGCTTTTGAGTTAGAATGTTGGGATGGAGTCAAGCTCCTATTATTAGGCGATGCCAACTATCAAGACTATATGGAAGGGTTGAAGTTGTTTCATCCTGATAAGGAAGAAAAGTTAGAATACAATATCGTAAAGTTGTCTCATCATGGAAGCAAAAATAACTTTCACCCAGACTTCTTAAAAAGAATACATACACCTTACTATATTGTGTCAACTAATGGTGTTAAATTCAAACATCCCGACAAGGATGTGTTAGCCCAGATTATTTGTAATACGGATTCTGTAATTTTGTTCAATTACAAGAAACGTATGCAGGAACTTATAGTGGAGCAAGACAGATTGGATTTTCCTGATTTGGACAATCGCATAAAGACATTAAACTGATGGATATAGAAAAAATACGAAGATACCATACTGTACATGTGGAGGATGGAAGTGGCGTAATAGTAAAAACATATACTGAGGAATATTGGTATCTGTTGACTGACTATCACGTTGTGAAGGATGTCGCCAATGACAAGATTACTTGCTACTTTTCATCACAAAGTCCACTGAAAGACAAAAGCATTGTTATATTGGACGACTTGCGTGATGAAGAACTTGATGTTGCCATCTTTAAAATATCTCCACAAGGTCTTGGAGAGTTTGAATATCTTCCTATCTGTGGAAATAGTAAAGAATTTCCGTATCATCACATAGGATTTCCAAAACACCGCCAAAATAGAGAAGCTGTCAGTGATAGTGTTGTTTTATACATTACCCAGACTGATGGCTTGGTAAAAGGCCATTTGATGGAATATGAATATGTACAACCACCAAAGAAAGAAGAAATTGAAGGTATGTCGGGAGGAGGCATCTATGATGGCTTACTTAGACTGGTAGGACTCCACAAACAATCTTCCAACGATGATGAAAATGAATTGTTAGGCAAGGCTGCTTACATACCGATAGCAGACTTCAAGAAAGTATTGAATAGCTATGAAGGTTGGTGTCAAATTCAAGAGTTTGATTTAACTACATTCGAAACGTTTACGAGTCAAGTGTTTTCCTTTAACGATGATATTTGCGTTAGAAATGCTGCCGCCTCCATTTTGATGAAATTGGATAAATATAAGGAGCAGATAGAACACCTTTCTCCTAAGGATGTTATAAAAACTCTGAAAGTTCGTCATTATTTGTCGGAAAAAATGGTAATTGAAGAGCAGAGTCGTGGTTTTTGGATTGCTTTTTCAGAGTTTGTCATAGGAATCATGGTTCTTCTAGATTTCAAGATAAATCATGAAGATTTGATAATTGCTATTTATGATAAATTTCATTTTATCTATTCGAATGAAACATTTGATGTGTTTGAAGCAAGAGAAAAATTGGATATGTCATTGTTGGTAGGTATAAGAGAAGGAGCTAAATTGGTCATAGGTGGTTTAAAGCCAGGTAGATCTTTAAAAAGTTGTGTATTACCAAGCGGAACAATTCCTACAATCACATGCGCTGAGCAGTATAATGAAATGGATATTAAACGTTCTGGCAGACTAATTTTGCAGCAAATTACAATAGCCAACAACTGTATATTTCAAAAGGCCGTGGAGAAAAGTGTGGATGATGAAGACGCCACATTCGAACATTTCAGAGAACTTTTAAAAGATAAATTGCAATGAAAGATGCTATAGTTAAATCGTTTGACTCGTTTGATGTTCGTTCAAAAATTTTAGTTTGTGTCACAAAATGCTTGACAGAAGATGAACTGAGAGAAACTTGGCGCAATTATCGAAATGATTTTGCGATAGAGTTTCAAACAGACGACATAGATGAGTTTGAAAGATGGAATTTCTATTTATTCTATGTTGTTGATAACAAGAATGCAATTGACCGTAGTTTAAAATACGAGATAGAGCATGATACCATTTCGTCACGTAAGATTGTCGTCAGCAAAGATGAACTGCAAGATGAAAATGGAGAAAGCTTGGTGATGAGATATATAAAATATGACATAGGACAAGTCAAGGCTTGTACAGAGCCACCAATGTTTATGTGTGATAAAAATGTAGAAAAATTGATAAAATGAAAATAAAACATGTTTTTATTCAAGCTTTCAGACTGTTTGGAAAGGTTCCTGTGAATTTGACTTCGACATTAGACCCGAATAAGGCTTCTAATTTTGTTGCCATTTATGCGCCTAATGGTTTTGGAAAAACTTCATTTTTTGATGCTATGGAGTTTTGCGTCACCAAATCAATCCAAAGAGTTTCTGTCAATTTCAAGGAAAACTTCAAGGTTGACCAAGAACAAGGAAGCACGACTTTCATTCATAACAAGGATTTCCCAAAATTGCCAATAGATATTGTCATGAACTTTGAAGGGCATGATGATATAAGAACGACATGTAATCCACAAGATGAGTGTTCTATGTTGAAAGGCAATGGGGATAACTTGTATTTCAGAAATGCCGTGTTGAGCCAAGACTGGTTCTCAGAATTTCTTTCTACAAGTAGTGCAGAGCAACGTTTCAAGATATTTACCGATTATTTTGTAGAAACCAAAGATTTATTGGATTATTATCGCCGTTTGTCAACAGCTTCAACTTCTTTTAATCGTATGGTTATCAATACAAATAAGGAGGTAAAGAGACTGAAAAAAGAAATTGATGGCAAATTGGATGCTGGGGTTATACTACAGATTGAAGATGGAGTAAAGAAATTAGCAGACAATGGCATATCTGTAAGATGGGAAGGAAAACTTGACGCAGAAGCTCTTACTGTGTTAAGGATGGAGAGTGACAATCTAATTGCTGAAATAAAGGCACAAAAAGAGGATATTGTAGACAAGATTGCGAATCTTAATCTCGTAAGCGTGGGGAATGACCAAATCATTAGCATTCAAGAACTCGAAAACTTCGAGAAAGCGATAGATGAGAAGAAGAAGCAATCAACTGAGTGTGAAAACTGGTTACAGAGACTGAATGTTTATTTGAAAGCTGAAAGCCAAGTAGAGGAAGGACGTAAATCCTTACTCCTCTGTCAGAAAGAAAAGGATAGACTTGTATATTTGACAGATAACTATGAACCATTCAATAAAATCCATCAAGGTGTCGTTCAACTTTCAAGAGACAAGGAGCTACTATTGAAGAAAATAGCCAACAACCATATCCTGTTGGATGACAAGTATAAACGTAAGAAACAACAAGACGGCATTTTGTCAGACTACCAGAAAGAAAGAGATTCCATTCAGAATAAAATTTTAAAATTACATGACAGATATGTTGAACTGGCTTCTTTGCTCAAAATGAAAGTAGAGACAGAGATGTCGTTGGCATCAAAAGAAAATTCTTTGCAGAAAACGATAAACCAGCATGATGCTCTTGTCAACCAAAAAGAATCCTTGTGTCGTCTAAGAATATCTATTGAAGAAGAGACTATTGATTGTACAATAGGGATATATGTTGATGAAGTAAAGTTTATCAAGGAACTAAATGAAAAAATTCATTCAAAGGAAGAGCAATTATTGTTGATAGAAAAGCGAATCAGCGAGAAAGGAGCTTTGGAGAATGAACTACAGCAATTGATAATCTCTTCCCACAAAGTATTGGAGCATTTAAAAGGAAGCAAATGCCCTCTTTGCGGTACAGACTTTGAAACACAGGAAAAACTTCTGAAGAATATTTCGGAAAATACTGTTATATCAACAGCTTTAGAGGAAGACCTGCAGGAGAAGAATGTATTGGCTGATAAAATCAATCAGCACAAAAATTCAATGTCTGAAAAACGAAAAGAATTGTTTGACAAGATTGATAAGGAGATTTCTGAAATCATAGAGAAGTTAAAGCCCGTTGATACTTCAGTCAAACAGTTAAGTGATGAAAAAGAACAGTTGAAATCTACATTGAACAACATTGTTTCTAAACTTGCGCAAGATTATGGCGACATAAAAGGAACCATAGAGGAAGACAAGCAAAAAGAACTGAAAGGTTTAGTAAAAGCGACAGAAACAAATATAACGGCAACGCAACAGATTTTAAGCGGACTAGAAAAGGAGATAAACCAATGTCTTGCAGATATAACAAGTCATGAGGATAAGATAAAAGATATAGATGAAAAATCTATAGCATTATCAGAGGATGATTTTTATGTGGAATACACTTCGAGATTAGGTGATGAAAAACTCTCAGAAGAATGTCTTGATAGTTGGAAGAATAGACTTGCATCAATAGACGAAGAGATTGTACAGATTGGTCTACAGCAAAAATCAAGTCAATGCAAACTTGATGAGTTGATAAAATCTGGCTTCAGAAAAGAGAACGCTCCTTCTATGAAGGATAAGAGAAACGTTTTAGCAGAAGAACTTTCAGAAAAATTGAATGTTTGGAACAATACTCTTTCCTTCTTAATGACTGTTTGTATGATACCGATTGAAGGCAGAGCAAAATCAAACGAAATTAAAGTGGCGTATGAGAGTGTGTTGGAAGCAACACGAAAGAATCAAGAAAAGGTTGATACGAAACTAACTCTGCTGAACAAGTATGATGTCTTACTTACACTTGGAGAGAAATATAGCACAAATGAAGTAAGAAAGGCAGAGTTACGTAATAAAGAAGAACAACTGAAAGAAGAAACACAAAAAAGAGATTTAATCAATTATGAGAGAGCAAGACTTCAAAAATACCTCGAAGACTTTGTGAAAGGATTCTTCCAGTTGGACATCATCAATAAGTTGTATAACACGATAGACCCTCATCCGGAATACAAGCAAATAGATTTCAAGTGTGACTTTAAAAATAAAGATCCAAGACTTAATGTTGTCATGTATTCTGTAAAAGATGGACATGACACGATTGTCCCGAATCTTTATTTTAGTACAGCCCAAATCAATATCTTGTCTTTTTGTATCTTCTTGGCAAAGGCATTATATGCCAAAACTGATAAGAATGAGGATTTAGGCTGCATATTTATAGATGATCCAATTCAAGCGTTAGATGACATTAATATTTTGTCAATGATAGATTTGCTACGCAATGTAGCCTATTCTCTTGACAAACAAATCATCTTGACCACTCATGATAGAAACTTCTTTGAACTGTTGAAGAAGAAAGTTCCGGCAGAACTATTTGGTTCAAGATTTTTAGAACTTAAACAAAGAGGAGTTTTTAGTGAGGGATAATCGCATGAATTTTCGATTAAAACAAGTTGTTACAATCGTGAAAAGACAATTGAGAAAATGGATAGACGGCAAGTATACTCGCTGGAAGTAGTCTCATATTTCTACTTTTTTCTATTATAGAAAGGTGGTAGATGTTAGTCTATTGCATATTTGAATAATGATATGATTTTTGATTTCTTAATATATTGTCTGGGGAAAAAGGAGGATATGAGTATGGTGATTGCTGGTATGAACTGGCAGCAGCTATATTCTTTCGCTTCTAAACAGGCGATACTGGGGCTTTGCTTTGAGGGTATAGAGCGATTGGGAAAGGAGTATCCTGAGGAGTTGAAGCAGAACCCGATAGGGAGGGAACTGCTGATGACTTGGATGGGTAAGGCGCAACAGATTCGCAGGCAGAACATGAAGGTGAATGCTGTGGCGAGCAAGCTCTTCTCAATGCTGAGAGAGGATGGGTTGAGGTGCTGCATTCTGAAAGGTCAGGGGAATGCCTTGATGTATCCGAATCCTTATTCCCGCACTCCTGGAGATATTGATGTTTGGATAAATGCCAGTAGGGAGAGGATTATGGAGTATGCTCAAAAGAAGTTTGAACTAGGGGATGATATCAGACTGCAGCATCTGGAGACTTCTCTTGATAGTGTTCCTGTGGAGCTTCATTTCTTTCCTTGCTCCATGAATAATCCTATCTATCATACCAGATTGCAGAAATGGTTTCGGAGAAATGCGGATCTGCAATGCTCGCATATTGTGGGGCTGCCCGATGGGGCAGGGGATATCGCTATACCAACGATGGCATTCAATGTGATTTATCAGCTGACGCATCTGTATCACCATTTCTTCGATGAAGGGATTGGAATGAGACAAATCATTGATTACTACTATGTAGTGAATAATGATGAGTTATTGGCGATTAAGGATACTTTGCAGAAAGAATTGAAACGTCTTGGATTGTGGAAGTTTGCTGGGGCGGTGATGTATGTGCTGCATGAGACTTTGGGACTATCAGAGGAAAAAATGATTGCTCCGATGGATGAAAAGCGAGGAAAGTTGTTGTTAGCAGAGATACTGAATGGTGGCAATTTCGGTAAGTATTTTACTAAGTATGGTCACTTTACTCAGCAAGGCATGGCAAAGAAATACTTCCTGAAGATATGGAGAAATATGCACTTTGTGAGATATTATCCTGCCGAAGCTTTAAGTGAGCCTATCTTCAGAACATGGCATTTCTTCTGGCGGATGAAGAACAAGAAATAACAAAGATATACGGTGAACGGCTCTACTCTCCCCTTTTATGAAGAGGTACTTTTCGGGGATGGAGCCTAGTAGCCCGTTTTTATTAACCTAATCATAACATATGTTTAATGATAGTATAAACTATGAAACTTTCCTCACCATAAAACGTTTGATGGATGGGAATTCTTGGCTTGGAAGAAACAATAGTATTCTTGTTTCAGGGTTTAGAATGCAAAGAGGAAAGATATTTGTCTTGCAATACTGTAATCCACAGGCTGATATACTAACAGGGCATTCTCGTGCTTTGGGGGTAGATGTCTGCATAGAAAGACAGCAAGTAAGACCTTTACTATATAGTAAAACAGTTGAAGGTTATATAGTAATTGAGTCGCAAAAAGACCGCAATTATTTGATTCTAAATGATAAGGACACAGGTCAATCTCTTTCAAGCAATCTTTTAAACAATTACTTGAATGAGTGTGATACTATAGATAAGGAAGATAAGAAATCTATTTCTTTTAGTCTCTTGAGTCCCAAAAGAAGATGGGTTGTAGATGCCCCGAAATTCATAGTCTCAACATCAAACCAACTATGCAAATGTGTGTATGATGAAGACAAGCATTGGGCATTTCCGGTAGGTATGTATGCCATGCCGGCAGACACATTGCCAACATGTTTATCCCGCCAAATAACATTGGCAATATATAATTCCAAACTATTCTCATTCTATAAAATGGAATATGAGAAGGCGCATCGCAAAGAAAAGTGTGCCCATTTTGCAGCTATAAAATCTTTCCCTATTCCATATTATATAAACAATGAGTTTCATTTCGTTTTAGATAATCTAGTGGATACAATTGTGGCTTATAAAGAGAAGAATAGTATTAATGGTTCATTCAAAGAAGATAGAAAAGCTCATTATCTTCAAGAATTGATAGATATGTGTATATATG
>ERZ1023853.233-NODE-233-length-13974-cov-7.604641_pt1 | contig 13974 bp, 9 predicted proteins | sample MGYA00380386_ERZ1023853 | MGnify/ENA primary metagenome ERZ1023853 (study PRJEB33179, sample SAMN07449009) | human gut metagenome | biome: Human-gut; feature: Human associated habitat; material: Faeces | host: Homo sapiens | place: India: Bhopal | collected...
TAATCTGATTGGTCGGCGTTCGAAATCTGATTGGGCTGCGTTCGAATTCTGATCGGGCGGCGTTCGAAATCTGATCGGGCGGCGTTCGAAGAACAACGACAAAAGTTAATAAGGCAGTGTCACTTTGAACAACTCGTTATCGACATGCTCCTTACGTATAACATCTACAAGCTCGGCTACTATGTCCGGATGCGCAGCACTCACGTCGTTATCCTCATGCAAGTCGGTGGCGAGGTTGTACAGGCGTGGCTTGCCCTTCACCACTATCAGCTTCCAGTCGCCGCGGCGCACGGCAATCTGGTCGGTCTCGTGGAACTCCCAGTAGAGATGGTCGTGCTTCAGCTGCTTGGCATCGTCGCCGAGGAGCGTCGGAGCAATGGAAAGTCCGTCGAAGCCATCGCCCGCGAGCTTGCGGTTGGTGTAGCGTTTACGGAAGTTCTTCACGCCGGCGAGGTCGCAGAACGTAGGCATGAGGTCGTAGAAGGCGAACTGCAGGTCACTCACCTCGCCTGCCTTCACGTGTCCGGGCCACCACGCTATGAACGGAATGCGTATGCCGCCCTCGTAGCACTGGCGCTTGAGTCCGCGCAGTTTACCGTCGCGTCCGAAGAATTCGGGGTCGGCACCGCCCTCCTCATGAGGTCCGTTGTCGGAGGTGAAGATGACGAGCGTGTTCTTGTCAAGTCCCTTCTCGCGCAGCTTCGCCATCACCTCGCCAACATACTGATCGAGACGGGTTATCATTCCGGCAAACTGGGCGTGGGTATGCTCCACGGCGTTGTAGCGTGAGCCCTCCTGTCCGCCCCACGTCTTGTCGACAAAGAACTTCTTCTCGTAGCCCTCCACGATGCTGTCGTAGGGCTGAGCCAGTTCGGCGTGAGGAAGGGTGTACGTGAAGAAGCCCACGAATGGCTGCTTGCCGTCCTGACGGTCAATCCATTCGAGTGCCTTCTCGTGAATTATGCGTGCCGAATACTGCTGGCGCTTATGGTAGTCGCGTCCGAACATGGGGTACTGTATGTTCTGCTCCATCACCTCGCGCACTACCGCCGTGTCGCCCATAGAGCGCGAATAGCGGTTGAGGAAGTTGGGATAATACAGGTGCGCCTGGAACTGGCAGATGTAGCCGTAGAACTCGTCCACGCCGCGCTTGTCAGGCGTAGAGGGCGATCCTTCGTAGCCACCAGCCCACTTGCCGAACACGCCTGTGGTGTAACCGTGGTCTTTCAGCATCTCGGGCAGTATCTTGTGCTGCGGGTCGTAAGGTTCCTGACCCACCACGGCGAAGTCTACATTGTTGCCGTACATCACAGTGCGGTCGTTCGACCAGTATTCGCGGTTGCCGCGCACGTGTCCGTGACCCGAATGCTGACCCGTCATTATCGAAGCACGCGAGGGCGCAGACACTGGCGAGCCGGCGTAAGCCTGCGTGAAGCGCATACCCTCCTCAGCCATGCGGTCGATGTTGGGCGTACTGATATAGGGCTGTCCGTAGCAGGCGAGGTCGCCGTAGCCCATGTCGTCGCACAATATAAATATAATGTTGGGCTGCTTCGGCTGCACACGTTTCTGCGGTGCCTTTGCTGCCACGAGCGAGGGCACTACAGAGAGTGCGGCGCCCGCTAAAAGAATGTTCTTGTTCATCGCGAAATTTGTTGTTTTAGAGTAATCGATTTGTTTTCAATGTATAAAATTACTGCAAATAATCCGAACACCAAAATCATTTCGCAACAAACATATAAATTCAGCCTGATTTACTCCGTTTTTCAAAAAATAAACATTACTTTTGCATATAGATTTTGTACAAATGTACGCATCTTTATTAACCTGAAACACTATAAACAACAAATGAGAGAAAAAATTGACTGCTTTCTGCCCTGCAACGATGTAGCCGAGATTGCCGACTCGATACAGACGCTGAGCCAAAGCAAGACGACACAGCATATTAACCTGCTCGTGAGCGACACAAGCGATATCTGCGCGTGCAGCGACACGGACAGCATCAGCAACTGCACCGTGATAACCATCGACGGGCTCACTTCGACAAAGACAATACTCACCATCGAGGAGCATACGGATGCAGAATACGTGCTACTGAGTCTAAAGCACACACCTGTGAATCTCGGACTGCACGCTCTCGAACGACTGCTGCGCGTGGCTACCGACAGCAACGCCGGAATGGTGTACGCTGACAGCTACATACAGAAGGACGACGTGGTGGAGAAACACCCTACTATCGACTATCAGACGGGCAGCATACGCGACGACTTCGACTTCGGACAGCTCGTGCTAATACGCGCGTCGCTGCTGCACGAGTACGCAGCAAAGCAACAGCTGACCGACTACAAGTGGGCTGGCTTCTACGACCTGCGCCTGTACATCAGTCGCAAGGCGCAGATATTTCATCTGAACGAATATCTGTACACACAGGTGGAGACCGACTCACGCAAGAGCGGCGAGCGACAGTTCGACTACGTCAATCCGCGCAACCGCGAGGTGCAGATAGAGATGGAACAGGCTGCCACAAAACACCTGGACAAGATTGGTGCTATGGTAGACACATCGAAGTACACCAAGCCCGACTACAGCGAGCAAGACTTCACGTTCGAGGCATCGGTCATCATACCTGTGTTCAACCGCGCGAAAACCATCGCCGACGCAGTCAGTTCGGCTCTCGCGCAGAAGACCACATTCAAATATAACGTCATCGTGGTGGACAACCATTCCACCGACGGCACTTCCGCAATACTCGAAGCTGCGGCTGCTGAGGACAAGCGACTCATACACATCGTTCCGGAACGCACCGACCTCGGCATCGGCGGCTGCTGGAACGTGGCTATCGACGACGCACGCTGCGGACGTTTCGCCGTGCAGCTCGACAGCGACGACCTCTACTCGTCGCCGCAAACCTTACAGCGCATCGTCGACGAGTTTCACAAGCAGGGGGCTGCAATGATTGTGGGCTCCTACCGCATGTGCAACTTCCAGCTCGAAACGCTCCCACCCGGACTCATCGACCACAAGGAGTGGACCGACCAGAACGGACCGAACAACGCGCTGCGCATCAACGGACTCGGTGCGCCACGCGCCTTCTTCACGCCTATCCTGCGCCAGATACAGTTCCCGAACACTTCATACGGCGAGGACTATGCCCTCGGACTTGCCTTCAGCCGCAAGTATCGCATCGGCAGAATCTTCGACGAACTGTACCTGTGCCGCCGTTGGGACGGAAACAGCGACGCCGCACTGAGCATTGAGCGACAAAATGCCAACAACCTGTACAAGGATCGCCTGCGCACACTCGAGATTGCGGCTCGTCAGCAGCTCTCCGAGGGCACTGCGGATGCTTCGGCAGACAGTTCGCTGCAACGCTTCTTCAACCGTCAGTTGGAGGTATGGGAGGATGCACGCCAGCACTTCCACGACCTGCGCAACGTGAAGACGCGCGAGTTGGCGTGCGGAGAGATTACGCTGAAACTGCAGTTCAACCCTGCACGCATCGTGTCTACGGGCGCGAACATCGACCGCAAGACAATCGCTGAGCGTCCGTGCTTTCTCTGCGAGCAGAACCGACCGAAGGAGCAGATGCAGAAACAGGTGGACAAGAACTTCACGCTGCTCATCAACCCCTTCCCTATCATGCCGCAACACTATACTATACCGCTGCGCACACACCGTCCGCAGAGCATCGGCATGAACTATGGCGAGATTTACCGCCTACTCAACGCCTACCCCACGCTCACCGTGTTCTACAACGGACCGAAGTGCGGTGCATCGGCTCCCGACCACATGCACTTCCAGGCAATCTGCTCGGGTATGCTGCCGCTGCAGACCAACTGGCCCCGACTGAGCCGAGGCAGCGAGGTGCTACTGAGCAAGGACGAGCGTGGTGCGGTGGCTGCCGTGCGTGACTTCGCCGTGCCCGTATTCTCTATACGCACCACCGACCAACACACGGGCGAACAGCTCTTCCGCAAGCTCTATTCGGCGCTGCCGATGCACGGCGGCGAGACCGAACCGATGATGAACATTATAGCATGGCGCGACGGCGACGACTATCAGGTGGTGGTGATACCACGCACGAAGCATCGCCCCGACTGCTACTTTGCCGACGGCGAGGAGAAGCGTCTCGTCAGTCCGGGCTCGCTCGACATGGCGGGTTTCATCGTCACACCACGCCCCGAAGACTTCGAGACGCTGACCGCAGAAGAGGCTATAGCTATACTGCAAGAGTGTGGCATGAGCGAAGCTGCCTTCAACGAGGCGGTGGAGAAATTGCACACACTGGCAGCCGAAGCCCCGTCCGCTAACACCCACTTCGCCGGCAAGCAGCCGATGGTGTCGGTGGGCATCGTGAGCGGTGCGAAGATTTCGTTCTCGCTCAACAAGCCGTACATGGCTAAGGGTAACCTGATTGAGGGCGAGCAGGTGGTTGAGTTCCATGAGGGTGGCATCCTGTGGAACGGCAACCAGTATCGCGAGCTGACCTTCCATCCGCAGCAGAACGATGCCTCGTTCTCACTGCACGACGTAACAATCGGCGTGAATTTCCACTGGGAACGTCAGGAGACGCAGACCTTCCTGGGCACGCTGCGCCTCGTGGTAGACTCCGACTGCGTATGTGCTATCAACGAATTGCCCGTGGAGTCGTATCTGGAGAGCGTCATATCAAGCGAGATGAGTGCCACATCGAGCCTCGAACTGCTCAAAGCACACGCCGTCATCTCGCGCAGCTGGCTGTTGGCGCAGATTGAGCAACGCCACAAGCAGCAGACGGGTTCCGGTGGCAGTGGCTTCTTCTCGTTCATACGCAAGGACGACGAGCTGATAAAATGGTACGACCGCGAGGATCATACCATCTTCGACGTTTGCGCCGACGACCATTGCCAGCGCTATCAAGGCATTACGAAGGCTACGAGCAAGCATGTGGCGGAGGCTATTCGTGCCACACGCGGACAGATACTGATGGACAACGACGAGATATGCGACGCACGCTTCAGCAAGTGCTGCGGTGGTGCTACGGAGGAATTCCAGTACTGTTGGGAGAACGTGAAGAAGCCATACCTCATGGCTGTACGCGACACGGCTGACGCAAGCTCTTGCGGATGCAACAACACCGCAGCAGCCGAACTGCCCGACCTTACCATTGAGGAGAACGCTGAACGCTGGATACGCACCGCACCGGAGTCGTTCTGCAACACCGACGACAAGAAAATCCTCTCGGAGGTGCTCAACGACTACGACCAAGAGACTACCGACTTCTATCGCTGGCACGTGACATACACACAGGAGGAACTGAAGAGCCTCATCACAGAGAAACTGAAGATGGAGTTCGGCGATATCCTCGACCTCGTGCCGATGGAGCGCGGACGCAGCGGACGCATCTGCCGACTGAAGATTGTGGGATCGGAGCGCACATTCACCATCGGCAAGGAGCTGGAGATACGTCGCACACTGAGCGATACGCACCTCTACAGCAGTGCGTTCGTCGTAGACAAGGAGGATGTCAAGAACGGCGTGCCACAGACATTCCGACTCACGGGTGCCGGCTGGGGACACGGCGTAGGACTCTGCCAGATTGGTGCCGCAGTAATGGGTGCCAAGGGCTACAACTACGACCAAATCCTGCTGCACTACTACCGCGGAGCGGAGATAAAGAGGATATATAAGTAATGGTGAGGTGGTGAAAGAATGTTGTGGTGTTGTTATGTTGAGATATGTACTTACTAATCTCACCATCTCAACACCTCAACAAAACAACATTTTCAGAATGAAAAAGACTAATCCGTGGGCATGGATCCCCACATTATATTTCGCAGAAGGTCTGCCCAACGTTGTCGTTACAGCCCTGTCGGTAGTCATGCTGATGCAGATGGGACTGAGCGATGCCGAGGTAGGACTCTACACGGGCTGGCTGGCTCTGCCGTGGGTGGTGAAGCCGCTATGGAGCCCGTTCATCGACCTGCTGAAGACAAAGCGTTGGTGGGTGCTCACGATGCAGCTGCTCATGGGCAGTGCGCTGGCAGGCATCGCCTTCACGCTGCCCACGTCGTTCTGGTTCCAGGGCACGATGTTCTTCCTCTTCGCAATGGCGTTCGCCAGTGCTACGCACGACATCTCTGCCGACGGCTTCTATATGATAGAGCTCGACGAGCACAACCAGGCGAAGTACGTCGGACTGCGCAATACGTTCTACCGACTCGCCGTCATCTTCGTGAACGGCGCACTCGTGTCGCTCGCCGGCATATTAGAACATCAACTGAATATGTCGGTGGTCTACACCTGGACACTCATCTTCTACGCGCTCGCGGCGCTCTTCATCGGCATCTGGCTCTACCACTGCCGTATGATGCCGCGTCCTGCCGACGATGTTAGCTGAGAGAAGAGCGTTGGGGAGGTGACACACGAACTGAAGACTATGCTCGCCACTTTCTTCTGCAAGTTCGGTACGAAGGAGACCGTGTTCGTTATGCTCTTCCTGCTGTTCTACCGCTTTCCGGAAGCTCTGCTGAACACGATGACTAAGACGTTCCTCATGCGCCCGACAGCCGAAGGCGGAATGGCTCTGACACCCGAGGAGTACGGCTTGGCGCAGGGCACGGTGGGACTCATCGGACTGCTCTTGGGCGGAATCATCGGTGGCGTGCTCGTCAGTCGCGACGGCATGAAACGCTGGCTATGGCCTATGGTTTGCGCCATTACACTGCCCGATGCAGTGTACATATACCTCAGCTACACGCTCGACTCCAATCTGTGGGTCATATCGTCGTGCCTCTTCGTGGAGCAGTTCGGCTATGGCTTGGGCTTCACCGTATTGACGCTCTACATGCTGTTCTACAGTCAGGGTAAGTTCCGCACCTCACATTATTCTATATGCACCGGCATCTCATATCTCGGACTGATGCTGCCGGGCATGGTGTCGGGCTACGTTAAGGACATCATGGGCTACAAGATGTTCTTCATCTTCGTGATGGCGTGCTGCCTGATCACGTTCCTCGTGACAGCATTCCTGAAGATTGACCCCGAGTTCGGAAAGAAGAAATAATGACAGACAAGCAACCAAAAACAACCTACCGCCCACACCGCAGAGGTACAAAGACTCGCTGGTTGTGGCTTCCATCGCTGATGTTCGGCGACGGAGTGGCTGTGTCTGTGCTTGTACTGACCATGGTAATGCTGCGCCGTATGGGGCTCGACACCGCTGACACCGCACTCGCTATCGCCCTACTCTCACTACCGGTGTTGCTGCGTCCATTGTTCGAGATGGTAGTGACCCACTTTTGGGGCACCACAAAGGTGTGGATACTATCTACACAGTTCATCTCCGCTCTCTCGCTCGCTGCCGTAGCCTTTACGCTGCATACGAGCAGTTGGCTGTTAGGCACGGTGTGCTTCATGCCGTTCTTCGTGTGCTCATCAGTGTTCTACAACATCGCCCTGCACCGCTTCTATATTGATACCTCTCAGAGGGTGCACTTGTCTCAAGTACGCCAACAAATCTCTCAGGGGATGCACTTGTCTCAAGTGCACCAACAAAACCCAACACCTCAACAAGATACGATGGTGAGATGGTGTGATGGTGAGATGGTGACATTACATTCATCAACACCTCAACACCACAACACCACAACATCAATTATGGCCCTCCTCTTCGGCTGCGGAGTGATGATGATGATAGCTGGCAACATGGAAGTTGTGACGCGCAACATACGCTATTCGTGGAGCCTTGTGTTCTACGTAATGGCAGGCGTGGAACTGTTCCTGTGGCTCTGGCACACCCTCTTCCTACCCGGTGGCACGCATGGTTACGCCAAGCCAAAGCCGACAATGGGACTGCATCGCGGTGAGTTCAGAATATCCTTGCGTCGTATGCTGAAGCGCAAGGACGACATCACCGCCTTGACATTCTTCATCCTCTTCCTCCTGCCCGAGACGTTGCTCGCTCTCACCGCCCCACTCTTCCTCATCGCAAAGCCACATAATGGCGGACTGGGGTTATCGCCACAGGAGTTCGCCTTCACACAGGGCACCATCGCCGTCATTGCTATCGCATTAGGCTACACACTCGGCGGTAAGGCGATAAAGAAACACGGACTATGTCGTTGGCTGCTGCCCTCAGCCCTGCTGCTCGCCGTTCCGGGTGCCGCACTGCTATTCCTCAGCTACAACACGGCAGCGCCACTCAGCATCGTAGCCGCCTCGCTGGCTGCGGGTCACGCTGCTTTGGGCTTCGCTCTTAGCATGGTGAAGCAGGTGGTGGTGCGCTTCACGCGCAATATGCCAGACAACACTTTGCGCCACGCCATAGCGCGCACGCTCATCGCCACGCCGTTCGTCATCGTTGGCGCATTAGCCAGCCTCATGCTCACCATCGCCGACTATCTGCGCATCTTTCAGCTCGCCACGGAGCTTGCCGTAGTGCCACTGATTGTCAGCGTGTTCTACCTTTATCTCACACGCAGACAGCCGCAAGCGGAGTGAAACGATTTCCCAACTTTCTTCTTCACCTTCTCGCCAAAAATGTGTATCTTTGCATTCTGTATAACACCAGTTGCAACTAACGAAAAAGATAGATAATCATGAGCAATAACAAGCAACTATATATCGACTTCGAAGCCTACGAACGTATGGCAGAGCCGCATAAACAAGAAAAGGCTTCTGCATGGCGTACAGCAATCGGTCTGCAGGATGTGGACGGACTGAAGGTGTCCGACTATCTAAGAGAGACTGCAGTACGCCATATTGAAGGCGATATCACCATTGATGATGTTAGGGAGCGGCTGAAATCTTATTACATCAACAAGACCACACATGACAAGGACGATGAAGAAAAGGAAGAAGCGGACCGAGTTGCAGCCAATATTGCAAAACTGCTGAGCGAAAAGTCGTTCTCGTTTACAGCATTGGAATTTCTGAATATCCACAGACACCTGTTTGAAGGTGTGTTCAAACACGCAGGCGAGGTACGCACTTACGACATTAGCAAGAAAGAATGGGTGCTTCAAGACGACTCCGTTGTATATGGACGTGCAGCAGACATCATGATGGCATTGAGGTATGATATACAGCAAGAGAAAGAGTTCAATTACAAAGGACTGACCACCGATGAAATCATAGAACATATCGTTGATTTCGTCACGTTGCTTTGGCAGAACCACCCATTCCGCGAAGGCAACACAAGAACAACGGCGGTATTCGTCATCAAGTATCTGCGATCTATCGGATTCAAGGTGAACAATGATTTGTTTGCAAACAATTCGTGGTACTTCCGTAACGCATTAGTACGTGCCAACTATCGCAATCCATTAAAAGGAATAGAGCCGAACAAGTCTTTTCTAATCAAGTTTTTCCGCAATTTGATATTGGAGGAAGAAAACGAATTGAAAAACCGCTATATGCTTATTGGCTACCAGGATGATTGCGACACCCATACAAGCACCCATACAAGCACCCATGCAAGTACCCATACAAGTACCCATACAAGTACCCATACAAGTACAAACAATTCCGTAAGCTCATTGAGCGAAAATGTAAAGCGTTTGGTTATAGTAATCGGTACTGAAGAAAAAGGCATAAAAGAAATGATGGATGCTGTAGGATTGAGAAACCGCCCCAACTTTATCGAATACTCTCTTACTCCTGCCATCAACAGAGGACTTGTCACAATGAAATATCCAGACTCCCCCCGTCATCCGCGTCAGAAATACCTCCTGACAGTAAAAGGTCTGGCTGTGTATAACGGGTTTAAAGAAATGGAAAAATAAAGCCTCGGGCTGGTAGATACCGAGAAAAAGATGGAAGATGGCTGGAAGATACGCCCGTTTTGCGGACTATCTTCCAGCCATCTTTATATCCGTTTATGTTTGGTCTTCAACACATTACGATTGCACGACATCCATAGCTGGAAGATATGGAAGATAAAAAACGGCAATCGAATTTTATTAGTCGATAAATCGCTTCGTAATCTCGCCGTACATGTCGATGCGACGATCGCGAAGGAAGGGCCACCAGCGGCGCACGTCCTCACTGTGCGCAAGGTCAACCTCCACAATCACGCTGTCCTCTGCGTCGGGAGCCGAGCGATAGAGCATCTCGCCCTGCGGACCAACAACCATTGACGAACCCCAGAACTCGATGCCCGGTGTCTGTTTACTCGGGTCAGGCTCGAAGCCTACGCGGTTGACCGACACTACGGGGAGACCGTTAGCAACGGCATGACCGCGCTGCACGGTTGTCCACGCCTCGCACTGACGCTGCTGCTCGTCCTCGGTGTCAGACGCTGCATAACCGATAGCTGTAGGATAGATGAGCAGTTCGGCACCCTGCAGAGCCATCAGTCGGGCTGCCTCCGGGTACCACTGGTCCCAGCATACGAGCACGCCGAGTTTGCCCACGCTGGTCTGAATCGGACGGAAGCCGAGGTCGCCAGGTGTAAAGTAGAACTTCTCGTAGTAGGCAGGGTCGTCGGGAATGTGCATCTTGCGATACTTGCCGGCGATAGAGCCGTCGCGCTCCATGACGACAGCCGTATTGTGGTACAGCCCCGGAGCACGGCGCTCGAAGAGCGATGTGACGATAACCACGTTGCACTCGCGTGCCAATGCGCCGTAGAAGTCGGTAGACGGACCGGGGATAGGCTCCGCAAGGTCGAAGTTGTCTACATCCTCCACCTGGCAGAAGTAGAGCGAGTTGTGCAGTTCCTGAAGCACAACAAGTTCGGCGCCACGCTTTGCGAGGTCGCGCACGCCGTCGGCAAGGCGCTGCATGTTTGCCTTCACGTCAGCCACGTTGTGCTGCTGAAGATATCCTATTTTCAATTGTTTCATAATCTTACTACGTATTTATTTTGTTGCAAAGTTAGCCATTTTCGGTTAAAAAACCTCATCTCAACTGCCAGAAAGCCACGGCAGCAGCTGCGGCAACATTGAGCGAGTCGATGCCGCGTGCCATCGGGATGCGCACCACATAGTCGGCGGCGGCGATGGTAGCGGCAGGCAGTCCGTCGCCCTCGTTGCCCATGACGATGGCAAGACGAGGCTCGGCAAGCAATGCAGCATCGTCGATAGACACCGACTTGTCGGTGAGAGCCATCGCAGCGGTGCGGAAGCCATACCGGTTCAGGTCGCTGACAGGACCATCTATCCACGTCCAAGGAATGGAGAACACCGCACCCATCGACACTCTCACCGCACGGCGGTTGAGCGGATCGCAGGAAGTACGCGTCATCAGCACAGCATCGATGCCGAGAGCGGCAGCCGAGCGGAACATGGCACCCACGTTGGTGGCATCGACAACGCCGTCGATAACCACCACACGACGCGCATCGCGGCACACCTCCTCAACGCTTCGCTCCGCAGGGCGGCGCATAGCACAGAGCACGCCACGCGTAAGCACGTAGCCGGTGAGCGAAGCAAGCAGTTCGCGACTGCCTGTGTAGACAGGTATGTCGCCACACCGACTGATTATCTCTGCCGCATCTCCATCTACATGGCGCTGCTCGCAAAGCAAAGCCAAGGGCTCATAACCCTCAATAAGCGCACGGTCGATGACCTTCGGACTCTCCACGATGAACACACCACTACCCTTTTCGTAGCTGTGGCGCAGCTGCTTCTCCGTGAGACTCGAGAAGAGCTCGACGCCGGGGAAGTCAAGCGAATCGATTTCTACTATAGCCATTGCGCAAATCGTTTACTTCGCCAACTGGCACTCGGCAGGATACTGCATTGTGAGGCAATGGATAGATCCGTGCTGACGCACGATGGTGCGCGAGTCAATGCCGATGATGTCGTAGCCCGGGAAAGCCTCAGCCACAAGAGCCAGAGCACGGGCATCGTTCTCCTCCTGTGCATAAGTAGGTACGATGACGGCACCGTTGATGATGAGGAAATTGGCGTAGGTAGCCGGCAGACGGTCACCGTCGTCGTAGAGCGCGTCGGGCATGGGCAGACGCAGCAGGCGATAGGGATTGCCGTCGGCATCGGTTGCCACCTTCAGTTGCTGCTCAAGAGCGTGCAGGTCGGCATACTGCGGATCGTTCTCGTCGTCGCAGCCCACATAGAGCAGCGTGTTGTCGGGACAGAGGCGCACGATGGTGTCGATATGTCCGTCGGTGTCATCGCCGATGAGTTGTCCGTGGTCGAACCACACTATCTTACGAGCGCAGAGACGTTCCTTCAACACCTGCTCCACCTCAGCCTGTGTCATGGGTTGGTTGCGGTTGGGTGCCATAAGGCATACGCTCGTGGTGAGCACAGTACCACGTCCGTCGCTCTCGATAGAGCCACCTTCGAGCACGAAGTCGTCGCAGTCGACACGTTCGCCACCGAACACGCCACGAGCGTAAAGCGTGCGGTTGATGAGGTTGTCCTTGTCGGCAGCAAACTTCTTGCCCCATCCGTTGAAGCGGAAGTCGAGAAGACGGCAGGATGCTACGGCATTCTTGCCGTTGTCACGCACTGTTTGCTCGGTTGGTGCAGCAGAGACTGCTGCACCCCCTATGTGAATACAGTTGCCTCCTGCCCCTTGCTCAGTTGGTGCAGCAGAGACTGCTGCACCCCCTACGTGAATGTCGTTGCCTTCTACTGTCGGAATGAGCGTGATGAAGGCGTGATCGCGTGCCCAAGTGTCGTTGTTGTCGCACTCGTAGATGCGCACGTTCGACATCTCCTCGGCAGAAAGACTCTCCTCAAGCTCTGCACACACTGCATCGGGATGCTTAGCAGCGATGACAAGCGGCTCGTAATGAGCCACAGCCTTGGCTATCTGCACGAAGGTTTCGGTGATGTCATCAAGGTACGGAAGCCAGTCGGTATCCTCATGAGGCCATGTGAGTTGCACGCACGCCTGGCGGTGCCACTCGGCAGGAAGTATATAGTTTTCGTTCTGCATAAAATCTAACAATGTGTCATTTTTGTTTAAAACTACTGCAAAGTTAGTGTTTTTCCGTCAAACAGTCTTACAATTCAAGTTTTTTGACTAAATTTGCAAATAATACTTTATACTCTAAATAATGAACTTATGAAAGACTTCATCAAAAGCGTGCTTGCCACAATGGTCGGCATATTCGGCTTCTTTATTGTGATGGGCGTACTCACCATGATGAGCATCATCGGTATGGTGGCATCAAGCAGTGCTGCACAGAACGTAGAGGAGAACTCGGTGTTTGTGCTCAACCTATCGGGAACTATCAGCGACCAGGGGACAGACAATCCGCTCAGCCTTTTCACAGGCGACGACTCGCAGAGCACCGGACTCAACAACATCCTCTCAGCAATCAAGAAAGCCAAGACTAACGACGACATAAAAGGCATATACATAGAAGCGGGCGCACTGATTACCAACTACGCTACGCTGCAGGAGATACGCAACGCCCTCGCCGACTTCCTCAAGAGCGGCAAGTGGATTGTGGCTTACGGCGACTACTACACGCAGGGTGCCTACTACGTAGCATCGGTGGCAAACAAGGTGTACATCAATCCAAAGGGCATCGTCGACTGGCACGGCATCGGAGCGCAGACCATGTTCTACAAGGATTTCATGGCTAAGTTCGGCGTGAAGTGCGAGGTGGTGAAAGTGGGCACGTTCAAGAGTGCCACCGAGACCTTCACCGAGGAGAAGATGAGCGACGCCAACCGCCTGCAGACACAGACCTTCATCAACGGCACATGGCAGAACATCTGCACCGCCGTATCGAAGAGCCGTGGCATCAGCATCGACTCGCTTAACAGCTACGCCGACTCGTACCTCGCACTACAGTCGACAGAGATGCTCATGAAGGCAAAGATGGTGGACGGCATGATGTACAGCGACAAGGTGAAGGATGCCGTGAAGAAGATGATGAAGCTCGAGAAGGACGACGACATTGCGCAGCTCACTCTCAACGACATGCTCAACGTGAAGGACGAGAAGGTGGAGGGCGACAAGATTGCCATCTACTATGCGTCGGGCGACATCGTGCAGGATCCTAAGGCTGCC
>ERZ1023853.242-NODE-242-length-13548-cov-9.303639_pt1 | contig 13548 bp, 9 predicted proteins | sample MGYA00380386_ERZ1023853 | MGnify/ENA primary metagenome ERZ1023853 (study PRJEB33179, sample SAMN07449009) | human gut metagenome | biome: Human-gut; feature: Human associated habitat; material: Faeces | host: Homo sapiens | place: India: Bhopal | collected...
TGCCCTCGTTCTGGATGGTAGCCTTGGTCATCGGGTAGAAGTATGTCTTGTTGGCTGAGCCGCCACCCTTTGCCACCATTACGAAGCGATATTCGTCGCCCTCAGTAGCCTCGATGTCAATCTGTGCGGGGAGGTTGCAGCGTGTGTTCACCTCGTCGTACATATTGAGCGGAGCGTTCTGCGAGTAGCGGAGGTTGTCCTGTGTGAAGGTGTTGTATACGCCGAGTGAGAGAGCCTCTTCGTCCTCGAAGTCGGTCCATACGCGCTGGCCTTTCTCGCCGTGGATGATGGCTGTACCGGTGTCCTGACAGAAGGGGAGCACGCCCTTGGCTGCAGTCTCTGCGTTGCGGAGGAACTGGAGAGCCACGTACTTGTCGTTCTCTGATGCCTCAGGGTCTGAGAGAATCTTAGCCACCTGGAGGTTGTGCTCGCGACGGAGCATGAACTCAACGTCGTGGAAAGCCTGCTGTGCGAGCAGTGTGAGTGCTTCCTTCGAAACCTTCAGAATTGTCTTGCCTTCAAACTCGCCGGTGCTTACGCCTTCCTTGGTGAGCAGACGGTATTCAGTAGTGTCCTCGCCCATCTGGAACATAGGAGCATACTTGAAATCTGGTGTGGATGCCATAATGTTATATTGTTTAAAAGTGTTTGGTTTTTTATTCTATCTGCAAAGATACTGCAAATCGGAGACAAAACAAAAAGAAATCATCCATTTTTTATAAATGTAAAATGAATGATTTCTTTAATACATGTCTTCCTGTCTATTTCTCGAAAACCACGCTTCCGAAGAATTCGGGTCTGTGGAGTCGGGCTTGGGAAGGTCGATGGGGTAGAGCGAGAGGAAATGTGGGCGAGGCAGTTTGTCGCCGCACTTATACACGTTTCCCTTTACTTGAAGTCCTGCGAATGATTCCAGGTGGTGGTGATAATAAGCCTCTGTCGGCACGGCGAGGCAAAGCTGCCATGTCTGCTCTCCCTCGATGTTGTCAAAGGGAGTGCGTCCGAGCGATGACCAGCGGTCCACCTTGTCGAGCACTTCCTGCGGTGCTCTCTCGCGTCCCTCGCGCTTCGGACCGAAGCCGATGAGTATTGTTCCTGCGGCGTTGCACTCCATGTTATAGTAAGTGCCGTCTGCCACAGGCGAGAGGAACAGCTCGCAGCACGAGTCTTCCCATACATTGCCGTCGTCGTGAGGAGCCACGGCACGCACCGTCTCCTCCGTCACTCGGTAGTTGATGAGCAGCTGTGCGCCGTTGTGTGCCATTCTCACTTCCATCTTCGGGCGATAGGGGAACGCCTCTGCCCAGCAATGGTTGTCCACGGGTACGAAACCTATTCCGGCTTCGTCCATAATACGACAAATCTCAGCCGCCTTTACATTGGTGGCTGAGATTCGCTTTATGTTGAATTTCTTCTCCATATATTGGTTTTTGTTAAACCACCTTCTTCTTACAGGTTGTTCTTCTCGATGTCCTTGAAGTAGCGGTATGTGCTGACCTTCAGCTCATCGGTAGCAGCCTCGTCAGCAACGATGATGCCGTGCTGGTGGAGCTGGAGAACAGAGATGGTCCACATCTGTGTAACCGGACCCTCTACTGCAGCCTGCAGAGCGCGGGTCTTGTTGTGACCGTTTACGAGAATCATCACCTCGCGTGCTGACATAACTGTGCCGACGCCCACTGTGAGAGCTGTTGTCGGAACCTTGTTTACGTCGTTGTCGAAGAAGCGTGAGTTAGCCACGATGGTATCTGTGGTCAGAGTCTTCATACGTGTACGTGAAGTGAGTGAAGATCCCGGCTCGTTGAAAGCGATGTGTCCGTCAGGACCGATGCCGCCGATGAAGAGGTCGATGCCGCCGGCTTCCTCGATCATCTGCTCGTAGTGAGCGCACTCAGCCTCGAGGTCCTCTGCGTTGCCGTTGAGGATGTGGATGTTCTCCTTCGGGCAGTCCACGTGGTCAAAGAAGTTCTTTGCCATGAATGAGTGGTAGCTCTCAGGGTGGCTCTCAGGCAGACCTACATATTCGTCCATGTTGAAAGTGAGGACGTTCTTGAAGGATACGCGTCCCTCCTTGCAAGCCTGTGCCAAAGCACTATACATGCCGATGGGTGATGAACCGGTAGGCAGACCGAGCACGAACTTGTGGTCGGGTGTCGGGTTGAACTTGTTGATACGCTCGATAACATGCTCAGCAGCCCACTTTGACAGCTGGTCATAATCCTTTTCAATAATTAGTCTCATAATATTATAAATATGTATGTTAGTTGATTATGTTTACAATATATATATGTATCCGTGTGGTTTAATTGTCCTCCCACGGCGAGATCATCTCTTCGGGCCACAGGTGGTGTGCGTATGTATATCCGCAGAGCTTGAAGAGGCTGGTCATGCGTGTCAGTCTTTGCTTGAAGGCATCGAAGTCTTTCGGGGCGCTGCTCCACTGCACCTCGCTGAGCGCCGACATACGCGGAAGGCTATAGTATTCCACGGCTTGCGGGCAAGTCAGATATTCTGTCCACACGTTGGCCTGCACTCCGAGGATGTGGCTCTTCGCATTTTCGGACATGCCTTCGGCGAGCGGTTCGTAACCGTAAACCTTCTCCACGTTTATGAATCCGTCACGGGGTGACGGCTCGTAAAGTGTGCTGGTGTCCGTCTGGCAGAAGTCGAAGTAGCAGTATGTCGTGGGCGACATTATCACGTCATGTCCCTTTTCTGCCGCCTTCTCTCCGTTGGCGGTTCCGCGCCAGCTCATGATGGTGGCGCTCTGGTTGATGTCGCCTTCCAGAATCTCGTCCCAGCCTATTATGCGTTTTCCGTTCTGATTGAGGAATCGCTCCATGCGGTTGGTGAAGTAGCCCTGCAGCGTCTTTGCTGTCAGTCCGTGCTCCTTAGCCACTGCCTGGCATTTCGGACATTCTGCCCAACGCTCTGTAGGCGTTTCGTCACCTCCGATATGGACAAATTCGGATGGGAAAATGTCAGAGAGTTCTTTCAGCACGTCCTCGCAGAAAGCATAAATCTTCTCGTTGCCGAGGCAGAGCACGTCCAGATAGATGCCCCATCTGTGTCCCACCTCGTAAGGACCGCCCGTACATCCGAGCTCGGGATAGGCGGCGAGAGCAGCCTTCATGTGTCCTGGCATGTCAATCTCGGGGATGATGGTGATGTATCGTTGGCGTGCGTACTCCACGATTTCGCGAGCCTGATCCTGAGTGTAGAATCCGCCGTATTCTCTCTGGTCGTCCACCATCGAGTTGAATCCGACGATGGTGCCCGAACGTTTCGATCCTATGCTCGTAAGACGCGGATACTTTTTTATCTCGATTCGCCATCCCTGGTCGTCGGTGAGATGCCAGTGAAAGACGTTCATGTTGTGCATAGCCATGAGGTCAAGATATTTCTTGATGAAGTCCACGGTGAAGAAGTGGCGCGAGCAGTCGAGCATCATGCCGCGATAGCCGAAGCGTGGCTGGTCAGCTATTCTTACCGCACTTAGCTCTATGTTGTCCGTTTTGCCGACGGGCACAGATTTGCGCAGCGTCTGAATGCCGTAGAACATGCCCTTCGCCGAACCGCCGGTAATGACGATGCCTTTCTTGTCCACGCTGATGCGATAAGCCTCTTCGCCCATCTTGCTGTCCGTGCAGAGTGTGATGGCGTTTTTCTGCGCCTTGCCTGAAGCTGCGTTAGTGGAGAGCTTTATGCCGGTGGTCTGAGTCAGATAGTCAGCGAGGAACTTTGCGTTACGCTTCATCGCCTCGTCGCTGCCAGTGTATACGATGCGTGTAGCAGAGGAGAGCATGAAGGGTTCGCCTTTCTGCATGCTTACGCTTGCTGGCAACGGCACGATGTCGTAGCTCGCCTTGACCGCGGCGCTTGTCGTGGTTGTTATCATTGTCATGATGAGAGATATGATTATTAGAATTCTGTTCATACCTAAGTGAATTTGTTTTAGTTTTAAGAAGTCATGGGGTGTGGTGTGTCGTGGCTGCTTATTCTATACACTTTTGTTAAATTGCAAAAGTGCTCCGGCATCGCACCGGAACACTTTTTGTTTGATTGTAGTAGTAGTTGTAACTAAATAAGCAGTCATGAGTTAGTTGAAAATCGGTTTTCTCATTTACCGCCGTAGCGGTTATGCTTTGTTTGTTTATGCAAAGTTAACAATTAATTGCCGACCATCAAAGACAATTCATCAAAATCCTCCTTTTGTTTATCTTTTTTAATGCTTTACTCTATGTAAGGCAAATTTTAGTAAGTGGATATGATTTGGGAATAATATAAAAAAAGTAGAGAGCTTAGAGCCGTTCTGACTCTAAACTCTCTACGGTTATTTCTTAATAGTTTGAATTATCTTACCACCTTCTTCGACTGCTTTGTGCCGTCCTTCATAGTGATGGTGCGGATGTATACGCCCTTGCCCGGACGCAGGATTTGGCGTCCTGAAAGGTCGGTGAATGTGATTGACTCCACCTTACCCTCCTCGAGGGTGGTGTTGTTGATGCCGGTCGCATTGAAGTAATACTCTGTGATGCCTGAAGAGTAAGTTACGGGCTTGCCGTCCACCTCGTCCACGTAGAGAGCCTCCAAGCCTATCTTCTCCTTCGGCTGATGGTAGTAATATAGGCGGCGTGTGTTGTCGCTTACCTTATAGAACTGGTATTCGTCGTCGAATGTGTAAGGCACGAGGTCCATTTCCTTTGTCACGTTCAAGTATTCCTCCGGTGTGAATGTCACCATCTCGCCGTCGATGTAGAAGCTGTAGTAGAGCTTGGTGGGGTCAAGGTAGTTGCCGTCCACAGAGTAATAGCTCAACAGGAACTCTACACCGCTGTAGTTAGGTGTCATGTCCGTTATCCATGGCATAACGGCAGAGAACTTCGGAGGCAGCGGGCTGTTAGGCTTCTCCACCCACGGGCTTATGAGTGGCACGCGGTAAACGTCGAAGATGTCGGTGCTCTTCAGCGGCTCACGCACGCCGTCGCTCTGATGGATGCCCATCTTCTGCTTTGAAGAAAGGGTGTTGGCAGCAGGGTCGTATGTGAATACGAGCGGCTCGTTCAATACGTAGGTGCTGTCATAAGGATCGCCGTACGCGGTGTAAGCTGTACTGTAGTCCACGCGTGAAGCATAAGCGTAGCATACTGTGGTGGTGTCGATGCCCACGAATGATGTTGAAGGGAAGGTCACCTCGTTATTCTTCATTGTTCCCTTTATCCAGTAACCCTTGAGGTTGGTGGAGAGGTTGCCGATATAAACGTCGTCGCCGTCGATGGCGTACTTAACGGGCCACTGCTGTGACGCATCGCTGAGGTCGAGGTAAAGCATCAGACCGTCGTACACCTTTGCGTTCTCGGAAGGCTTGGTGGTGTTGTTCTTGATGTTGATGCCCTCAAAGTAGTTTTCGCCGTAGCCGGTCCATCCGCCGGTGGGTGTACACATACCGCAAGCCATATTATCGCAAAGCGTCAGCTTGCCGTCTTTCCATACATACTTCAGAGTCTGCGATTCCTCGTCTCTTACGAATGTTCCGTACTTGTCGGTTTCCTCCACAACCATCTTGTAGAGCTTGCCATAGCTTGTGGTGCCTTGGAAGGTCTCTTCCCAGATAACCTGCGGAAGGTCGAAGGCGATGGTGTCGCCCTGTGCCTTGTGGCCCTTGATCCACGACTTGGCGTAGAGGGTGCTGATGGGGTTCTCCAGCCATACAGCTCCGTCATCAGCGAAAACCATACGGGTCCACTCGCCGTGAGACGTGCTGGCTTTGGCGTTACCAAAAAAGCCGTAGTAGCCTTTCGACGAACGATAGAGGTCTACCACTTCTCCCTTAGGCTTTTCGGTGACGGGCTTCTCATCCTGTGCCGACACTGTTGTCAATGAAAGTGCGGCAAGACATACGGAAAGTAAAGTTTTTTTCATGATGCTTTTTTACTTATTACTTATTATTTATAACTTATTATTTTTTTATTGAGACTCTCAACTCTCACCTCTTAACTCTCACCTCTCAACTGTTAAAGCATCGCTTTCACAGTATGAGCCGCTCCTCCCTGCTCCAGCCTGAACACATATACGCCTGGTGTGAGCTGTGAGAGGCTGACGGTCTGTCCGCTTGCTTTGAGCGTCTTGGCTGCCACCTTCTGTCCCGTGGTGGTGTAGATGCTGAGTGTGGCGTTACCCTTGGCAGCGTACATCACCTTGGCGGTGCGTGCTGCGCGGTCCGTCGTGATGCTCATCTGCTGCACGTCAGCCTGCGTGTCACGGATGCCAGTCTTGCCGGCTGCAATCTGCAGACCTGCGTAAGCATCTATCTTGCCTGCGCCCCACTTGTTGCGGTCGCATGAGTCTGCGCTGCCGGTGTTATAGTCATGGCGTGACGAAGCGTTCAGAATGGAGCGGATGTCAGCCGGGGTCAGCGTCGGGTTGGCCTGAAGCCAGAGTGCCACTGTGCCAGCCACGAAGGGTGACGACATTGACGTACCCATGTTCACGTCATAATAGTCGTTATTGTAGCTGCTCTTGTCCACCGTTGTCAATGGGAAGAAGCCCTGATAATACTTTGATGTAGCTGAAACGATGGCGCATCCGGGAGCTGTCACGTCCGGCTTGTAGCGTCCGTCTGTAGTAGGACCGCAACTTGAGAAGAGCGAACGTTCGCCGAGATTGCCCACCACCTCAGGATTGAGGTCGTACACGTTGCCCATGAAGTTCTGATAGCTGTCTTTGGTGTTATACGATCCTGCTGTGATGACGTCAGGACTGATGCCGCCAATCTCTGCTATGGTGTAGTTGGCATCGCCGTCTGTCCATCCTGTCTTGCCCTCGCTGAGGAAGTTGCCCGTCACGTCACAGTTCCACATGTGCACGGTGCTGCCCTCGCTGCCGGTTACCACCAGTCCGATGCGGCGGTTGTTGTCGAAGCTGGATGTGCGATATAGCGCCAGCACCTCCGGGCGGTCGTTGTGCGAATCCACCTGCAGAGCCATCTGCACGTTGCCTTCCACGCCGCATCCGTCTGGGAACGTATACTTCATGTCGGCAGCGCCGTCCGTAGCCACCTCTGACGATTCAGCCAGAATGCTTCCGTCGTTCGTATCCACCACCACAGCCTTCACCTTCAGCGCAGCGTCCTTGTCGCTCCAGATGTCGATGCGGGCTGTCTTGGCGCCGGCAGAAGCGTCGTTGAAGCCAATCATGGTCTTCATTATTGTGTCGCCCTCCTTGAATGTCTTCGAGGCATGCACCTGCGTAGCGCCCTCGTTGCCGGCAGCGCCCACTATTATTCTGCCCGGACCCACCAGTTCTGCCAAGGCGCGGTCGGTGGCTGATGTGCCGTCATGCGGACCGAGGTGTGTGCCCAGACTGATGTTTACGACGCATGGCTTGCCCACGCTCTCTGCATAGTCAAACACATACTTGATGCCGTCGATGACGCTGGTGTTCTGCGATGAGAAGCTTACCAGCACGATGTCAGCGTCAGGAGCCACACCATAATATTTAGACGACTGGTCAGAACCTGCGGCTATGCCAGCCACGTGAGTTCCGTGGAAAGTCTTTGACATGTCACAGCGTTGTAGTTTCATCTCATTCAGTGTGGTATATTCAGCGCCATATCCGTATTTTTCGGGTGCGGTGCCACTTGTGGCTGACTGGTCCCATACGCGTGCCACGCGCGTTTCCGTATAGTTGTTCTTGAGGAAGTCGGCATGTGCATACTCAAAACCGTTGTCCACGATGCCCACCACTACGCCCTTGCCGGTGTAGTCGCCAAGGCTTTCGGTGGCTGTATGGCAAGCGTCCACGTTGGCGTCAGCGCGTGCGTTGTCCATGAGGAGGCGTGCTTCCGTGCCGGCCTGAATGTTCGTCACGCCGTCAATGGCTGCTATGGTGTTGATGGAGGAAATGGGCAGCGATGCCGTTACGACGCCACCAAGGACCGAGCGGACCGTCACGCCGTGCTTGCGCAATTCGTCTGCCACCTTGCTGTCGTCCACGCTGATAAATGCCGATACCATTCTGTCGGCTGGGGCATTCATTCCGTTTTTTTGTACTGCTTCCTTCTTCTGTGCTTCCCAATCGTTCAGCATCAGGCTTGTGTTAGGCGAAAGCTTCTGTGCCTGAGCATGGAAGGCAGCTGACAGTATGACTGCTATAAGTATTTTTCTCTTTTTCATTCTCTTCAGTTTTGTTTAGGGTCTTATTATATATAGGTTAGTAAGTTTGGCGATTTCGCTGCTATCGGGCGCAAATTTAGGGAATTTTTCTCAGACTCACCATTCTTTTAACATTAATCTTTTTCTTTTTTTTCTCAAATTTCGTAAGCGAAAGGAATTATTGGAATAAACTGATATAAGCAAGAACCTGTTTTGTCAACTTTTTCATTGACGGAACATGTTCTTGCTTATAAAGATAGAATCATTGAGTCCGTTAACGTCGAACTCACGATATATTACTAATTTTTCTTCTTGCCAGTCAGTCGTGCAAGATATTCAATACCGTAAACTGGCCACATCGGTACTTTGCGTACATTGGTTCGTACGGCAGGAATGTCCAGTGCCATGAACAAGAGCGTCATGATGCCGCTTATCCAGATGACAATACCATATATCTGCTTAATGGCCACGTTCATCATGCTTGGCAGATAACTGTCCATGAATGCGTTAAAGTCAAACTGCTGCATGTTTATGTGGGTAAGCGTAAGCTGCTGTCCGTAGCGTGCAATATCATCATTCATAAACGTAGAGAACCAGTGTGTGTAGATGCCATAACCGGCGGCTCTTGCCAGATACATGTGGAAGATGTTGAAGACAAACAGTCCCATGAAGAATTGCTCCAGATCGGGAACCGACTCATCGAGCGACCACATCAGTGTGGCTGCAAGAATGGAGTATGCTGCACCACGACAAATGATAGGCAGACGGAATTGCTCGATATTGACGCCCATATCAAGGGTGAAATACATCAACAGGGCATATGCAAGGATAAATCCAAAACCAATGGCAAAGAGTTTCCAGACTTTCCATTTTAGCACTTTGAGCCACAGTAGGTCGATGGCAATGCCGATATAGAAGCCGGGCAATGCCCAGAGAAACAACTCTTCCTTGGTGTGCTCTTCGAGTTTGAGAACTTCAGCGCAGAGTATCTCCTCCAGTGTATGTTCGCATCCAAAAAGAAATTCTCCGACAGTCACAACCACCATGATAAGGAGCACATTGCGCAACCTTAATATCTTGAGGTCGACGTACGGATTGTTCACTCGCAGCAAGCGATGTATCAACACGCCGGTCAGAAGTATCGCAACACCCACGAGTATGCAAAGCTCGCGACTGTCCATCCACATCTTGTAGTCACCATATACGCATATGTAACATACCACTAACATTATCAAGCTGATGAGCAGTCCGCTTGGCAAATCAAGACCCTTGAGGCTTAAGCGCTGTGGCATAGGACAGAACGGTCGGCATAGCACCAGCTGGACGGTCATAATTAGGCACATGAATCCCACAATGAAGATGTGCATCATCTGCCAAGTGAAATGATAGCCAAACCATGCTGCAAGAAATGCACTACCCTCGATGGAGGTGAGCAGCACGATATGTAGTACTGGAAAGAATACGGCAAAGTCGCGACGAGGCGTAATCCACAGCTGTATGTTGCTCATGTGCTCGAAAGTGCCTTGCAGTTTTGCCATTCCTTCGATGAAACACACCACAAGCAGCAGTGGCATGAAGGTGGTGTGGATGGTGACGAGATTGCACACCGAGACCACTATGGCAGATCCTATGATGAGCTGTTGGTTGGTAAAGCGAAACTTCATGCGGAAAAGCATCGGAAAATAAATCGCCATACCTGCAAGATTGGCATAGAGCAACATCATCAGGTCTTCAATCATAAAATTGGTGGAACCCTGTATGTCCTCAAGCGCACCAAGATACATGCCGCCAGAAAACTGAAAGCCAAACACGCAGAGCACATATATCCACGGCTGAATAAATTTAGGAACCCAGTCGCGAAACATAGGCATGGCAAAACCCATGCCGGCTGGAGGGGGAGGAGGTAATGGAAGCATAATCTTCGGATTAGTATTTCACCTCACATTCCAGATTATAGCCGGCACGGAGCTTCTTCATGTCCTCAGGCTTGTTGCCGTCAAACTTGATTCGCACGGAGACACGCTGTTCCACCTTAACGAAATTGCCTGTGGCATTGTCGATTGGCAACAGCGAGAAAGCACTGCCCGTGGCGCTGCTGATACGCTCAACATGTCCTTTGTATTTAACGCCTGGCACCGCATCGGCTTTCATCTCCACCTCAGCTCCTTCATGGATGTTTGGCAGCTGGCTTTCCTTATAGTTGGCTTCCACCCAGATGCTGTTGGCATCTACGATGTTTACCAGCGTCTGACCTGGCTGTACAAGCATGCCTTCCTGAATGTCTTTTGTGCCTACGACGCCATCACACGAAGCGATGATATAGCAATATGAAAGGTTCAGACGAGCAAGACGGAGTTGTGCTTCGGCTACACTCTCTCCTGCACGACTTTGTCCAAGGCGATGCTTCTGCTCGTTATTGACCACAGCCGTAGCCTGACGGGAGGCTGATGCCTGCGACAGTCGTGCCTGTGCAGCACGATAGCGGCTGACAGCCTGTTCATACTGTGTTTTCACATTGTCAAACTGCTGTTGAGTTACAGCTCCTTTCTTCAGCAAGGCAGCAAAGCGGTCATAGTCTTTCTTGGCATTGTCCATACCTTCTTTAGCCTCCGAAATGCCGGCTGTTGCCACTCGCATACCTGCAGCAGCCACCATTACGTTGTTTTCCACGGTATTCATGCTGGCACTTACAGCTGACGAACCAGACTGCTGACCTTTGACGGCTGCTTCTGCCTGAGCCAGTTGCAGACGAAATTCTGCATCCTCAATCACAACGAGCGTATCACCCTTTTTCACATGCTGAAACTCCTCGAATCTTACTTCCTTGATAAATCCCTGTACACGAGTGTTCTGAGGTGTGACATGCTGTCTCACTCGGGCATTGTCCGTAAATTCCACATTGCCAAAGTGGCTGAAGTTCATAATAACGATGATTGCTCCGACGGCAATCAGACAGATAACAAGAGTGTTGTAAGCGTATTTCTTGATATTTTCCATTTCTATAATTTATTATAATTGTCCTGTGATGTATTTCATTTTGTAATATGCGTATGCGATATTTATACGTGCATCCACCTCGTTCAGTTCAGCATCCAGCTTCATGTTGCTGGCGTCTATCATGTCTGTGATGAGTGCCAGTTGGTTGAGATAACGGTTGTTTACCACCTCATAGTTTTGCTGAGCCAGTTGCACATTTTTCTGCTGGGTCTCCAGTTCCACATAGCTCTGCAGATAGTTGGTATGTGCAGCCTGGACATTATTGTTAAGCTGTTCGGCTGCTACAGCTTTCTGTTCTGAGGCTGCTTTACTTTGAAGTTTGGCTTGGTTCAACTTTTTATTGCTCTTGAAAATCGACGACAGTTGGTATTTTACGCCAATGCCCACATACCACACATTGAGATTCTTGTCAATGGGAGGCAGCTCGAAAGTGATAGGACCGTTCAGATTATTCTGAGCCACCACAGCCACCTTGGGCAACAGTTCGCTCTTGGCAAGCTTTTCCTGCTGTTTTGCCATTTGTTCATTGACAGCCACCATTTGCAGTTGATGGCTTGTTGCCTCTGCTGTCTGTTGCCAATAATCTTCGCTGTCCTTATTAAATACTGCTGTGGCAACATCATCAGTAGGGTCTATCTCTTCTGTCTGGTCAATGCCGAGCGTATTGCAAAGTTGGTGATTCAGAATCTTACGAGTGTTCTGCAGCTTGGTAAGATTTAGCTTCAGTGTCTCCATTTGCAGTTCATAACGAGTGATGTCGTTTTTGAGAGCCACACCTTGCTGATGCTTCTCTTTGATATTCTCAATAAGTTTCTGAGTAAGCGCGATATTGCTTTTGAGCACCTTCTCACGATTGGCAATCTTCTCCAAGTCAAGATATTGCCCCAATGCTATAAATCGCTGATTCTGTTCGTTGAGCGTCAAGTCTAATTGGGCTTGCTTAGCTCTGAGTTCTGACATACGTATGCCAGCATTGATAGCTCCACCGGAATATATTGTTTGCTGCACATCCAGCAGAAACTGATTTCCAAAATGCGGGGAAGTGAGGTTCTGTGCATTGGTAAAGTCACGGTCTGTCATTAAGGCATTGCCGATGTAGCTTGCACTGAGTTGGGCACTGATGTCTGGCAGTCGTTGGCTCTTTGCTGCTTTGATGCCTTCTTGCGCAGCGTCTACGGAAGTCTTTCCAGCCTGAATGCTGGTATTGTTTTTGTCTATCAGTTTAAACATTTCTTCGATGCTCATCCTGTGCTGAGCCGAAGCTGATAGGGTAGAGGCGAGAAACATCGCCAAAATCATTCTGTTATTCATTTTCTCTTTGAATTTTCGAGTGCAAAGTTACAGGTTTTTGGAGAGCGTAGACTTACAAAAATGTAGTCAGAACTTGACAATACGGGAAATGTAAGGCGTTTTATGTCAATTCCTACATCTATAATTGACACTATTTATTTGCTGTAGTATTCTCTTTTTCTTAACTTTGCAGCGTGAACGAAACAGAATTTATAATTTTTGATAAATCAGCGATAGATAAGGAAGTTCATGCAATCGACCATGGTGCTATCGTCTATTCACACTCGGGTAATGCTCGAGTGCGAATCAATTTTGAGTATTGGGATTTAAGTAGTAAGGATGTCCTTATCTTCTTTCCTGGAGATATGGTGAAATGGGAAGTCGTAGATGATGACTTTTCTGCCTATGTTATCAGATACAGTAGTGATATCCTACGTTCAGCAAGCATGAATGTGGAGCATGCCGTCTATGATTCACTGAAGTCTGACAGGCGCTGTGGGTATGAATATCTGATTAATGAAGTGGTGGACAGCATGTTCCGTATATTCAAGTTTTATTTTACAGTGGAACATTACTCCATGACCGATCGTATAGTAGCCTTGCAGTTGCAGGTGTTTTTCTTGGGCTTTTACGATTATCTTCTCTCCAATCCACGAGAAGACCTTCGAAGTAAGGGCACTCAGCGCAGTGATGAGTTGTTCAATAGATTCATGGATTTGCTGGAACATGAGTACAATAAGGGGCATGAAGTGAATTATTACGCTGACCGTATGAGTATTACGCGACGATATCTTGGCATTATCGTAAGAGGCAAGACTGGTATGTCTCCAAAGCATATTATCGACGAATATATTATTCTGAGATTAAAGTTAGTGATGCGAACGTCCAAGCGTAGTTTGAAGCAGATATCCCACGACTTCCATTTCTCAGATCAGACAGCACTAACACGTTATTTCCGTACACATGTAGGCATCTCTCCACAGCAATATAGATTGAAATAATAACTGAACTTGCGCAAGCGAAAGGAGTTATAGGAAGAAGCGGATAGAGGAGTGGTTGAGCTAAGAAGATGTCCTCGTCACTCGACAAAAGTGTATCAATGCACAAA
>ERZ1023853.245-NODE-245-length-13452-cov-17.533030_pt1 | contig 13452 bp, 5 predicted proteins | sample MGYA00380386_ERZ1023853 | MGnify/ENA primary metagenome ERZ1023853 (study PRJEB33179, sample SAMN07449009) | human gut metagenome | biome: Human-gut; feature: Human associated habitat; material: Faeces | host: Homo sapiens | place: India: Bhopal | collected...
GCGAAGTTGTAGTCGTTGGTTATGGTCAGCAGAAGAAGGCTTCTGTCGTAGGTTCCATCACCCAGACTACTGGTGAGGTTTTGGAGCGTGCAGCTGGTGTCAGCGACGTTGGTTCAGCCTTGACAGGTAACCTCCCAGGAGTTGTTACAATCCAAGGCAATGGTATGCCTGGTGAGGAGGAACCTCAGATTATCATCCGTGGTTCTAGTTCATGGAACAATTCCGACCCTCTCGTTCTCGTTGATGGTATTGAACGTCCTCTGAGCAGCGTGGACATCTCTTCTGTGGAGAGCATCTCTGTACTGAAGGATGCTTCTGCTACCGCAGTCTATGGTGTGAAGGGAGCCAATGGTGTCATCTTGGTTACCACCAAGCGTGGTCAGGAAGGCAAGGCTAAGATTGATGTTGGTTTCAATGCTACGTTGAAAGCTCCTTCTAAGTTGCCTAACAAGTACGATTCTTATGATGCGTTGATGCTTCGCAACCAAGTGATAGAGCGTGAACTTGGCATTTATCCTGAAGGTGTTTCAGATCTTCGTCCTCAGTCTTTTATAGACAACTATCGAAACCAGACTACGGAGGAGCAGCGTGAACGTTATCCTAATGTGGATTGGCAGGATGCACTTTTCAAAAAGTCTGCTGTGTCCTATAATGCCAACGTGAACGTGAGTGGTGGTACGAAATTCGTTAAGTATTTCGCTTCTGCTGATTTCGTGCATGAGGGTGACCTCTTCCGTGAGTATGACAATGGTCGTAACTACAACTCTGGCTATGGATACAATCGTATCAATGTTCGTAGTAACTTGGACTTTGCCATCACTAGTAGCACTACTTTGAAGGTAAATGTGGCTGGTAGCAATGGCGTAAGAAAAGCTCCTTGGAGTAACATGAAATTTGATGAGTGGCAGATTGGTCAGCAGTGGGCTGGTGCTTATGCCATCGCCCCAGATGTGTTCTTGCCACAATATCCCGACGGCACATGGGGATTCTATCCAAATGCTTCCAATGTAAGTAACTCTGCACAGATTCTTGCTCTCGGTGGTACAGCACAGGCTACAACCACTCGTATCAATACAGACTTTACCCTTGAGCAGAAATTGGATTTCATAACCAAAGGTTTAAATTTCCGTGGTACTATCTCTTGGGATAATGTTTTTGTTGAGACAGGACGAGGTATCAATGACTCGAATAGTGATGCCCAGACTAAGTATATTGATCCTGAAACAGGTCAGGTTACTTATGGTAAAGAACTTGAAGGAAATAATAAGTTTGATTGGCAGCAAGGTGTGACCTGGTCAACGGAAGGTGGTTCTGTAGATAATAACCAGACTGTTCGCAACCTCTACTATCAGTTGCAGCTCAACTGGGCTCGCAAGTTTGGACAGCATGATGTATCAGCCATGGGCTTGTTCTCACGTCAGGAGAATGCACGTGGTAGCGTGATGCCAACTTACCGTGAGGACTGGGCGTTCCGTGCTACCTATAGCTATGCAGGTCGTTACAACATCGAGTATAATGGTGCCTATAACGGATCAGAAAAGTTCAGCAAGGACAATCGTTTTGCCTTCTTCAATTCAGGCGCTATCGGATGGACCATCACTGAGGAAAACTTCATGAAGTATCTTCGTGACAAGCACATCATCGATATGTTGAAGTTCCGTGCTTCCTATGGTGAGATTGGTGATGACAACATAGGTGACCCATTTGATTCTTCTCGTCGCTGGTTGTATATGAGTCAGTGGGCGTATGGCGGCAAGACTACTATGGATCTCGACCATACAGAGAGCATCTATACATGGTATCGACAGAACACTCTTGGAAATGATAATGTGAAATGGGAAACAGTTAAGAAAACCAACTTCGGTATTGATTATGGTTTCTTGGGAGGCTTGATTACTGGTTCTTTGGATTTCTTCTGTGACCGTCGTAATGATATCTTGATTTTCGGCTCCAACCGTTCTGTTCCTTCTTATTTCGGAACGACAGCACCTACTATTAATAAAGGTAAGGTTCGTACTAGTGGTTACGAGTGGGAATTGAAACTTAATAAGGTGTTTGCTAATGGCTTGCGACTCTGGGGTAATTTCAATATGACCCATGCCAAGAATAAGGTAATTTTGAAGGATGATGCCATCCTTACTCCAAATTATCAAAAGGAGGCAGGATTTGCCATGAATCAGTATCGCTCTTATATAGATAGGGGCTTTATCAATAATATTGATGATTTGATAGGTTCTCCGGCGCACGACTCCAATGACAATCACCGTTTGGTTGGTGACTATTACATTGTTGATTTCAATGGTGATGGTGTTGTTGATAACAAGGACTCGGCTCCTGTAGGTTATAGCAGTAGTCCGCAGAACACCTATAATGCTACTATTGGTTTCGAATGGAAGGGGTTCTCTGCTTTCGCTCAGTTCTATGGAGTAACTAATGTGACCCGTGATGTAGGATTGGGAAGTTTTGGTAATAAGCTTGATAATGTTTATGATATTGGTACTTGGTGGAATAAGAATCAAACCAATGCAGAATGTGTCCTCCCTCGTTGGGGTGCCAGTGCTTCAAGTTACTTCGATGGTACACAATATACGTATGATGGCTCTTACATTCGTTTGAAGAATGTCGAGGTTGCTTATACCTGGACCAAGGGTTGGATTAAGGCATTAGGCGTAAACTACCTCAAGATTTACTTGAATGGTAATAACCTCTGGCTCTGGACTCGTATGCCTGATGACCGTGAGGCAAACCTCGGTGGTGGTGGCTGGTTGGGAGCATACCCTACGGTTCGCCGCTTCAACTTAGGTGTTAAATTCTCATTGTAATTATTAAAAAAAATATTCAGATGAAAAATAAGATAAAGACATTATTGTTGACGGGATGCGTCTCGCTGGCTCTCGGTACTTCGCTGAGTTCTTGTCAAGACTACTTGGACAAGGAGCCAGACTCAACAGTTTCTGCAGACGATGCCTTTGCCAATTTCCGTAATTTCCAAGGTTTCGTTGAGGAAATATACAACTGTATCCCTGATAAAGAGAAATGTAACAATTGTCCTTCATGGAACTGGGGTGATGATGAAATCTTCAATCCAGAGTCTGACTGGAGAATGACTCATCAGGTTGATTTAGGTAACTTCCGTGCATGGGAAACTACTGGTAACTGGCTAAAGCGTGATGGTGCTTCTACTTCCACAGATAAGAACGCACACGGTATTTGGAACCATGCGTGGTATTGCATCAGAAAATGTAATCTCGGTTTACAGAATATCGACAAGTTTGTGACTGGAAGTGCAGAAGAGAAAAAACTGATAGAGGGTCAGCTCTATTTCTTCCGTGCATGGTGGCATGAGGAAATGATGGAGTATTTTGGTGGTATGCCTTATGTGGATACTTATCTCGATGCCAATGCCGAGCTGAATTTGCCACGCCTTTCTTATCGGGAATGCGCTGATAAAGCGGCAGCAGATTTCCGCAAGGCTGCCGATTTGTTGCCTATTAATTGGGATAAGACTTCTGCAGGTGCTGCCACACAAGGTAAGAATGATCTTCGCATCAATAAGATCATGGCTCTTGGTTATCTTGGTAAAACCTATCTTTGGGCTGCTAGTCCTTTGATGAAGAATGGTGCGCAGACTGGTGCCAGCAAGAATGGCAAGACTTATGATTATGATCAGGAATATGCAAAGAAGGCTGCTGAGGCTTTTGGTGAACTGCTCTCTCTTGTGGAAGCTGGTAAGACACAATATGCATTGGCAGAGTTTAAGTACAAAGACATCTACAATCATGAGAAATCTGATGATGCCAATAGCTGTTTTTCTGATATATTCTATACCAAGAAGCAGAATTGGAAAATGCCAGGAACGGTTGAAGCAATCTTCCGTGGTCCATCTCCTGATTTTAATGCCTCTAACTGGAACACCGCTAAGGTCTTTGGCCCTAAGGTACAGAAAGTTGTTGCTCATGATAATGTCATTCACCAACCTACGGCCAACCTTGTAGAGGCTTATGGAATGGCTAACGGAGAACCAATCTATTTGGTTAAGGATGGTCAGTATGTACTCAATCCAAATTCTGGTTTCGACCCTAAGCATCCTTTCAAAAATCGTGATCCCCGTTTCTACCACGATATCGTCTTCGATGGTTTTAAGTATTTGAACGGAACACCTGGTCAGTATGCAGATTTACAGTATTGCCAATTATATACGGGTGGTAATATGCGCCCAGTAGCAAATGCAAGCCGTACGGGTTATTTCATTCAGAAGTTGGTGCCTCATACTTGTAATGAGGTGGATAGAGATTACGACTGGGGTTCAGCTTTCCACTGCTATTTGCCATATATGCGTCTTGCAGACATATACTTGATGTATGCAGAGGCTTGTGCTGCATTCGGTGGTGCTACTGGCAAGTCTTCAAACTTTGGTAAGACCGCAGAAGATGCAATTAATACACTTCGCGACCGTTGTGGTGCAGGTCATGTTGCTCCAGAATTTGTTGCTGACAGCCATAAGTTCATGGACGAGGTCCGTCGTGAGCGTGAGGTAGAACTTTCTTTCGAAGGATTCCGTTTTTGTGACTTGCAGCGTTGGTTGCTTCTGACAGAGGCACCATATAATCAAAAATTCTCACAGGAGTTTGACCGTGTGGAAAGTGCAGACTTCTATAAGAATCATGATCCTAAGGACGCTCAGGTTGCCAATTATCGCAGAGAGTTGATATTGACTCGTAATTTTGGTACCAAGCACTATTGGTTCCCATTGCCAATCAAGGATACTCAGCTCTATCCAGAGTTTAGACAAAATCCAGGCTGGTAAGGTTTAAAATTATAAATTAGTAATACTAAATGAATAATGATAGTATGAATTCAAGATTCAAATCATATAATTATAAGCTTTTTGTAGCAAGTCTCGTGGCTTTGGCTCCTCTTGGTGCCAATGCCAAGACTGCACAGACAAGCGAATCCGACACAGCCAGTGCCGACAAGGAGATGGTTCAGGTGGCTTACCGAAAGGTAGCCAAGGATGACATCTTGGGCGGTGTGTCTGTAGTCGATGTAGAGAACTTGATGAAGAAGAACTACCATACTTATAGCCTCGACAATATGCAAGGTTATGTAGGTGGTTGGAATGGCAATTCTCTCTGGGGTATGGATGCCTCCAACGCTGGTTATCTCGTCTTGGTAGATGGTGTGCCTCGTGAAGCTAACAACGTTCTACCAAGTGAGATTGCACAGATATCTTTCCTCAAGGGTGCGCAGGCTGTGGTGCTCTATGGTACCAAGGCTGCCAAGGGTGCTGTAGTCATAACCACCAAGCGTAGTCATAATGACGGCTTGAAGGTCGAGGTGCAGGCTAATGCAGGTTTGAATGTAGCAAAGTCTTATCCTGAGTATCTTAGCAGTGCAGAGTATATGACTCTCTATAACGAGGCTCGTCGTAATGATGGTCTGTCTGAGCTTTATTCTGCTGAGGACATCTATAATCATGGAGCAGGTTTGAACCCTTATCGTTATCCTAATCTTGATTTCTATTCTTCTGATTATCTCAGAAAGATGAACAGCCGTTATGAGGCTACTGCAGAAATCAGCGGTGGTGGTAAGCGAGCTCACTTCTATAGCAATATCAACTATTATCGCCAGGGCGATTATTTCAAGTTTGGTGAGGCAAAGAATAATAATAACCAGCGCTTCAGCGTTCGTGGTAATGTGGATATAGACATTACTGATGATATTAAGGCTTGGGTCAACTCCAGTGCAACCTTCTATGATGCTCATTCTGCAAAGGGTGATTACTGGAATGCTGCTGCTACTTGGCGTCCTAATTTTCCACAGAATGCAGCTCCTCTTATCTCCACAGATATGATAGCCCCTAATGCTAAGGCTGCTTGGGACTTGATGAGCGTTGCGAAGTTGGTAGATGGCAAATACTTCCTTGCTGGTACTCAGGCAAACTCCTCTAATGTTTTTGCTGATATCTATTCTGCAGGAAGTAGTAAATATACTAGTCGTCAATTCCAGTTTGATACGGGTGTCAATATCAACTTGCACAAGGTGTTGAAGGGCTTGTCTTTCGAGACTCATTTCGCAGTTGACTATGCCACCTCTTATAATACTTCTTTCGATAATAGCTATGCTGTTTATATCCCAACATGGGCTAACATCGATGGCAAGGATATGATTGTCGCATTGAAGAAGGAAGGTGAGGATAAAAAGTCTGGCAACCAGAACATCAGCGGAAGTACAGATAACCAGACCATGTTTTTCTCTGGTCAGTTCAACTACAACAATACTTTCAACAAGGTTCACAATCTGTCGGCAATGTTGGTAGCTTCTGGCTTCCAGCAGTCGAAGTCTGGACAGTATCATAAGAACTCTAGTGCCAATCTTGCATTCGATGCTTCTTACAATTATGCCCAGAAGTATTACGCAGATTTTGGATTAGCTGCTATCCACTCTGCCCAGTTGGCTCCAGGTCATCGTGAGGCTCTCTCACCATCACTTTCTTTGGGTTGGAGACTCAAGAATGAGTCTTTCTTGAAGAATTCCAAGGTGGTAGATGACATGATGATTAGTGTATCAGGTAGTATTATCAATGAGGATATTGATATAGCAAGTGGTGACAAACGCTACTATCTCTATCAGAGTATTTGGACTTCTGATTACGGCTATGGATGGTATGATGGATCTGGCGATAAATACACCTATTCAAAAAGAGGTGAGAACAAAGGCCTTGATTTTATCAAGCGCAAAGAGTTTTCTCTGAATTTCAAGACATCCTTGTGGCAGAAATTGGTGACATTGGATGCAAGTTTCTTCATCAATTCGATGGAGGGTTATCTCATCTCTTCGCCAACATTCTATCCTTCTCATTTGAATACTGGTTATCCAGCGGCTTCGTTTATGCCTATACTTAATTACAACAATGATCGTAGAGTAGGATTTGATTTCGCAGCCAACTTCAATAAGAAGGTAGGTGATGTGGATCTCTCACTTGGTGTGACAGGTACTTACTATACAACCAAGGCTACCAAACGAGATGAGAACAACGTAGAGCAGTATCAGAACAGTCAAGGAAAGGCACTTGATGGCATTTGGGGCTACAAGAGCGCAGGTCTCTTCCAAAGCGAGGAGGAAATCAAAAATTCTCCAGACCAAAGCTATTTTGGTGGAACAGTTAAACCTGGTGACATCAAGTATGTGGATGTTAATGGTGATAATAAAATTGACCAATACGACCAAGTCTTCTTGGGTAAGGGTGGTTGGTTTGGAGCACCATTCACGCTTGGTGTCAATCTTACAGCTAAGTGGAAGAACTTTACCTTCTTCGCTCTTGGTACCGGTAACTTCGGTGCTTGGGGAGTCAAGAATAATTCTTATTGGTGGGTAAAGGGCGATAGCAAATATTCTGCTGTAGTTCGTAACCGATGGACTGAGGAAACCAAAGAGACTGCAACCTATCCTCGTTTGACATCTCTTGATGGTAACAACAACTTCCAGACATCAGACTTCTGGATGTACAAGACGGATGCATTCCGCTTGGCTAAGGTCCAGATAACTTACGACTTGCCTAGTACTTTGTTCCAAAAGACATGGCTTAAGGGGTTGTCGGCATACGTAAGCGGAGCTAACTTGCTTACCATTTCAGGAGAGCGCGAAGTCTTAGAGATGAACGTTGGGTCTGCGCCTCAGACACGCTATTATAATATAGGTGTGAAGGCAACATTCTAATCATTTTAAAATGTAGAAAGAAATGAAAGTAAAAAATATATTTATATTAGCAGCAATGTCGCTTACTTTGGCTTCTTGCTCAGATCTCTTCGAGCCTGCAGAGGAAAACAACCGTGGCTTGAATGAGATTTACAATGAGCCAACATACGCTCAGGGACTATTGGGATATGGTTATTCGATGCTTCCTTACAATACCAAGAGTGTTACTGATGTTGCTACAGATGACGCTGTTAGTAATGACTTGACAAATGGCTATCTCAAGATGGCTACAGGTTCTTGGACTGCTAATAACGATCCTATGTCTAAATGGACAAGTGCCCGTGCTAGTATCCAGTATCTCAATATCTTCCTTCAGGAGGTTGATAAGGTAAACTGGGCAAAGGACGAGAATGCCCGTAAGATGTATTGTGATAGCCGTAAAGGTGAAGCTTATGCTTTGAGAGCTCTCAACTTGTATTATCTTTTGATGAATCATGGTGGATGGACAGCCGATGGCAAACTGCTTGGCGTTCCTAATTTGACAGAACCAGAGTCTTCTACTGATGATTTCAACAAGCCACGTAATACATTCCAAGAGTGCTTGGATCAAATCTATAGCGATTTGGACGAGGCTGCCAAGCTTCTCCCTCTTGATTACAATGATTTGACTGATGATAACGCTGTTCCTGCCAAGTATAAGGAAATCGGAGTAAAGACCGCAGGAGACTACAACCGTGTGTTTGGTACCATTATGCGTGGTCGTATCAGCGGTCGTATCGCTGAGGCTATCCGCTCACAGGTATCTTTGCTTGCAGCTAGTCCTGCTTTCTCTGAAGGTACAAACGTGGATTATGCTAAGGCTGCTGACGATGCAGCTACCGTTCTTGATCGTATCAATGGTGTGAATGGTTTGTCTGCTACAGGTAATAATTGGTTTATGCAAACCAGGGAAATCGATGCGCTTGGCTCAGGTGCTTGTCCTGCTGAAATTCTTTGGCGTGGCGTTCGTACCAATGGTGCTGATGACTGGGATCTTGGTCTGAACCAAGAGTTAGATAATTTCCCTCCGTCTCTTTATGGTAGGGGTAGAATCAACCCAACTCAGAATCTGGTCGATGCATTCCCTGCTGTAAATGGTTATCCTATCACCGATGATCGTTCTGAGTATGATAAGTCGAATCCTTACAGCAATCGAGATCCTCGTCTTGACCTTTATATCATTCATGATGGTAGTACTTATAAGGGAAAGACCATTCATACAGACATTACGACGGCTAATAACAATGATGGTTTGAATAAAATTTCCAATTCTACTCGTACAGGCTATTACATGAAAAAGCTGTTGCGTGAGGATTGTAATCCTGACCCTAATTCAAAGAATGCTCAGTATCATTATCCTGTGTATATTCGCTATACTGAGATATTCCTCGATTACGCTGAGGCTGCCAACGAGGCTTGGGGACCAAAGGGTAAGGGATCTCACAACTACTCAGCTTACGATGTAATCAGGGCAATCCGTCATCGTGCCGGAGTTGGCGAGTTTGGCAGGGATCCATACTTGGATGAGTGCGCTGGTAGCAAAGAGAAAATGCGTGAGTTGATTCGCAACGAGCGTCGTTTGGAACTTTGTTTTGAAAATAAGCGCTTTAGTGACCTTCGCCGTTGGAAAGCTCCTCTAAATGAGGCTGTGCGTGGTATTGAAATCACTTCAGAGGCTGGTGTCCCATCATACAAAGACATGAAGGTTGAGGATCGCAGCTATAAAGATTACATGTATTACGGTCCTATACCACAGAGCGAAATGTTGAAGTGGAGCAACTTGCAGCAGAATAAGGGCTGGGAAGTAAAAAATAACGACTAATATTTAAAATGATGAAAACAATGAAGATAAGCAAATATTTGTCCATGGCTGCATTGGGAATCTTGGCTTTAGGCTTTAACTCTTGTGAGAATGGCAACCAGGAATTTCCTGATTATGAGGGCGGTACTACTGTATATTATCCTTATCAGTATATCGAACGTTCTGTAGTTTTAGGCAATGATGAGAATCGCGATAATACGGATGATAACAATCATGTATTGTATATCGTATCTACAATGGGTGGAGCATATAATGGAAAAAACATCACATTGAATGTAGATGTTGATAATTCATTGTGTGACAATCTGTATTTTGAGGATGGAGTCACTCCTGTAAAGCCAATGCCTGGCAATTATTATACAATTCCTACCAAGACGGTTGCGTATAATGGAAAATTGCAGGGACGTCTTCAGGTTAAGTTGGAGGATGCTTTTTTTGCTGACCCAGATTGTGCAAAGAATACATATGTAATCCCAGTTCGCATCAAGGAAATGGTGGGAGCCGATTCTATTCTTTCGGGTTCTCCTGTCGTTGCAGGTACAACTCCTGTTCGTACTGATGCTTCAGCTTGGTCTATTGTTCCTAAGGATTATATCCTTTATTGCGTTAGGTTTATGAATCCATGGGATGGCTTTTATTTCCGTAGAGGAACTGATAAGATTACAGAGAATGGACAAACTAAAGAGGTAAAGCGTGAAGGTGCAACTCTTGAAAAGGATGAAGTGAGTCGAATTACAACCAAGAGTTTGAAGGAATGTAATTTCGTAGCCTCTGTAAATAAAGCTGACGGCTCAAAGGTCACTTGCAACTTGAAACTTACGTTCGATGATAATGGTAATTGTACCGTTACTTCTGATACAGAGGGCATGACTGCTTCTGGTTCAGGAAAGTTTGTTGAAAAGGGAGCTAAGTTGGCTTGGGGTAACAAGGATCGTGATATCCTGACTCTCAATTACAAGGTTGATTTCGGTTCTGGTATTGCTTTGGAAACATCCGATCAGTTCGTTGCCGAGACTCGTGGTAACACCAATGGTATTATTACTTTCAGTCCTCAGTATATCAAGAAGTAATATTCTTGATAGATAAGTGTCATTCTAATAATTTGATTATTATGAAATTGAAAAATATTAATTTAGGTTTAGGCTTGATGGCTCTCTTGGCTTTGTCTTCTTGTGCTGATGACAAGTTCTCGGAGTACAGAACTGATATGACCAAGAATTTGAAGGATTATCAGTATCTGAATAACTACGAGCCTTTGAAGAAATACGTGGAAGATATGAAAGCTGCCGGCATGTGCAATCCCGACTTTAAGTTGGGCATTGCGCTCGACGCAGCCGAATTCAACAAGCAGGGACTTGTATATTGCCTTGCTGGTAGCAATTTCAATGAAATGACTGCTGGTAATGCCATGAAAATGGCTTCTTGTGTGAAAAATGATGGCAGTACGGATTTTTCGTTAGTCAAGGAGTTCGTCAAGAATGCGCAAGATGCAGATATGACGATTTATGGTCATACGCTGGCTTGGCATTCTCAGGCAGCCAATAAGTACCTCAAGAATCTTATCAAGGATAAGGAACTGCCACCTGATCCAAATGGAAACAAGTACTTGGAGATTGCTTGTGGCGAACCTAGTGCCAATAAATGGGAAAAACAGATTATTTATGAGTTGCCTAAAGCATTGGTTAAGGGACAAAGTTACGTGATGTCCGTTAAGGTAAAGGCATCGGATGGCGGAACTTTTGCTGCTTGGCCTATTTGGGAAGCAAGTGATAATAAAAACCAATGGGGTGGTAGTAATGATGTTCAGTATTTGGCTGATTATGACCTCTCTGGGGATTATTCTACTTTGACTTGGGAGTTTACAGCCAATTTCCCTATTGATAAGCTTCAGTTTGCGTTCGGTAACGTAGGAGGAACCATTTCTTGCGATGACTTTAAGTTGACGAAAGCTGGTTCTGATGAGAATCTTATTGAAAATGGAGACTTTGCAGAAAAGTCGGCTCCTGGTTGGAAACCGTCTGGCTGTACCATCAAGGTGGCTTCTGCAGCCGCAGCTCGCGAGGTAGAACAGCTAGTTCATGAGCAAACCTATAAAGATGGACCTTTCCCATTCTATGCTATGGGATGCGAACCACCTGTTGTGAATGGTGCTATCCATTTTGTTCCAACAGGAGGTTGGTCTCAGTTCTTTGTTATGCCAGGTGGCGAAAATACGCTTTCTGAGGAGGGTAATTATGTGGTTTATCTTGACTTGTCTGCTTCAAAGGATGCTAGTGGAGTAATATTGACTATGCAGAATGGTTGGGGTGGCAGTGACCAGGCTATTACTGTAAAAGTACCTGTTTCTGCTGGTCGTCATACCGTAAAACTTCCGATGCCTGATATTGTTGGAGGTAATTATGATATTATCTTGAAACCACAGACAGCAGATGCTACTTTGGATTTATATTCTGTTAAGGTTTGTCAGGTTAAGAATCTAAACACCATTCCTCTCACCGATGAAGAGAAGAAAGATGTTCTTACCACTGCCATGGGAACTTGGATTGATGGTATGATGGAGGCTACTGATGGTTATGTTACATCTTGGGATGTTGTGAACGAGGCCCTTTCTGGTGCCGATAAGGATGGTGATGGCAAGTATGACTTGCAGTCTGCTAAACGAGGCAACGTTTCAGCTGCCGATGCAAAGAACAATTTCTACTGGCAGGATTATCTCGGCGACCTCGAATATGTACGCTTAGCCGTGGCTGATGCTCGCAAGAGTTTTGCCGCCCATAATGGTGACCCTGACAAATTGAAACTCTTCATCAATGATTATAACTTGGAGAGCGATTGGGACGACAATGGCAAGTTGAGGAGTTTGATTCAGTGGATCAAGGATTGGGAGGCTGATGGTGTTACCAAGATTGATGGTATCGCATCTCAGATGCATATCTCTTGCTATGCTGATCCTAACACTCAGAAATCTAAGAAAGATCATATCGTCAAGATGTTGGAGTTGATGAAGGAAAGTGGCAAGCTTTGCAAGATTTCTGAACTTGATATGGGTTATGTTGATGCCGCTGGCAATTCTGTAACTTATGATCAGATGACCGAGGAACAACACAAGGAAATGCGTGACCTCTACACCTTCGTTCTCCAGCAGTACTTCAAGATAATCCCTATTGATAAGCAGTATGGCATCACTCAGTGGTGTGCTACAGATTCTCCTAAGGATTCAGGTTGGCGTCCTGGTTTGCCTACTGGTCTCTGGGATCTCAACTATCTTCGCAAGCATACCTATGCAGGTTTCGCTGTTGGTCTTGGTGCTCCAGAATATTGGAAGGAAGCCAAGTAATTACTCTAAAAGACATTAGTTTTAGGTTTTATCATACAAAGATTAACCAAAAAAAATGTTAGTCGTTAAGGTTGGCTGTGTTGTGATGACACGGTCAACCTTTTTTATATAGTATAAAATGTTGCTTTTATATAATATAAAATGTTGCTTTATTAGGAAATAGATTATCTTATATCCCTTTTCCCTTTTTTCATAAACTATTTGTAACACCACATAAAGTTATAACTGACTTTTTATACTACCTTTGCCAACAGATTAGAGAAACAACTCAATCTTATAACTGAATTTATTAACTTAATAAAAAAATGTGCTTATGAAAAAGTTATTTACTTTGCTGGCAGCATATCGCCATTGTGGATGATATCGCCAAGACTATCATGACTAACATAACATTCATAGGTATTATGGGTGCTATTCTTTCTAGTGACAAATACTCACATAAATATAAATTTAGTGTAAAACATAAGTTCTATAGTAATGTAGGACGATAATAATTTAAGTATGAAAAAGAAAAATATCCAGACCCCCGTTTTATCAATGGCCATTGCTGCATGTA